>JAEEGL011658162.1_pt1 | contig 26881 bp, 25 predicted proteins | sample 9134231 | NCBI WGS metagenome assembly JAEEGL01 (sample SAMN16246548, study PRJNA631951) | gut metagenome | biome: gut microbiome; feature: rumen; material: fiber-attached | host: Bos | place: Iran: Karaj | collected 2018-10 | reverse complement strand
GTGTCCAGGGCACGGGACACCTGGGTGTCGTCCTCAAAGTCCCCGGAATCTTCCCTGATAGCATTCTTTATGTCGAATGTGCTTATATAGTCCACGTTGGTGTAGTTAGTCAACCACTCCGCAAAGCGGTAGAATTCACCTTGTTGGACTTGACCGCGCAGGGAATAAGCGGTGTCAAGAATGCTTTGGGTTGAAACGGCTGTTTCTATAAGATTCTTTTTCACGGCTTCCATTATTAGTACAGATGCAGGTGAAGAAGACCTATTGCCGATAATAACATCAAGCAAAACGTTCGTATCCAGAAATGCTTTAATCTTCATCGCTTAGTTCCTCCCATATATGTGCAAGTCTTGGATCTGCTTCCAGTTCTTCTTTTGTGGGCTCTTTCCAGTTTTTGATTCTAAAACTAAGTACTTCTTCCGACACTTTGAAGTCCGGTGGTAATACAGGCCATTCTACCCGGGATGCCCGGTCCAGAACCTCTTCCACATAGGCGTTGAAAGACTGGTTCTTCTGCTTGGCCCGGCGTTTTGCCTGAGCCATAATCCCCGGACGGAGACGAATGATGGTGCTGATTCTTGCAGTTTCCATGATGATATCACTTTTTGCAAAGTTATATCATTTCTACCAATTAACCAACTTTTTTAGTCCTTTTTCGGGCGGCCGGCGGGTTTTTTCTCTGCGGAATCCAACAGGGCGAGGAACAATTCCTTGTGCGGGAATAGCACTTAAATGGGAGAGGTGGGTGACAGAGGTGGGAGACCTCTCCCATAGGAAATGCCACAGAGCTGGCTTAGGAGGGGATTGGCTGGGAGAGGTCCCGGCATCGGCCGAGCCACCTCTCCCAAAAGTCGGCGTAGCACAGAATGAAGATGGGCATTATTTCATATCTCCAAAGATTTTTTTATCTTTGTAGTTACTGAAATAATAGCCATATGCCAAACAGTACAGGGCACATCGCGCAGGTCGTGGGACCGGTGGTGGATGTGCATTTCGATCTTTCGGCACGCAATGCCGAGATAGAACTTCCCCGGATAGAAGACGCCCTTGTGGTCAAGCGTCCGGACGGCCGCAACCTCATCCTGGAAGTGCAGCAGCACATTGGTGAAGACACCGTGCGCTGCGTGGCCATGGACTCCACGGACGGCCTCCGGCGGGGCCTGGAAGTGACTAACACAGAAAGGCCGATAGCCATGCCCACGGGCAGTCAGATCCGCGGCCGCGTGATGAACGTAACCGGAGACGCCATAGACGGGATGGGGGAACTGGAACGCCTGGAGACCCTGCCCATCCACCGGGACCCGCCCAAGTTCGAGGACCTCACCACCAGCCAGGAAGTGCTGTTCACCGGCATCAAGGTCATAGACCTGCTGGAGCCGTACCTCAAGGGCGGCAAGATCGGCCTGTTCGGCGGCGCCGGCGTGGGAAAGACCGTCCTCATCAAGGAACTCATCAACAACATTGCCAAGGCGCACAACGGCTTTTCCGTGTTCGCCGGCGTGGGGGAGCGTACCCGCGAGGGCAACGACCTCCTGCGGGAAATGATAGAATCCAAGGTAATCCGCTACGGAGACGCCTTTGAGAAAGCTATGGAAGAGGGCAAGTGGGACCTCTCCCTGGTGGATCCCAAGGAACTGGAGAAGAGCCAGGTGAGCATGGTCTTCGGCCAGATGAACGAACCCCCGGGCGCCCGTTCCAGCGTGGCCCTCAGCGGCCTCACCCTGGCCGAAAGCCTCCGCGACTCCCAGAAGGCCGACGACCCCAAGGACATCCTCCTGTTCATAGACAACATCTTCCGTTTCACCCAGGCCGGTTCGGAGGTATCGGCCCTGCTGGGGCGTATGCCCTCGGCCGTGGGTTACCAGCCCACCCTGGCCACGGAAATGGGTAAGATGCAGGAACGCATCACCTCCACCAAGAACGGCTCCATCACCTCCGTACAGGCAGTATATGTACCGGCCGATGACCTCACGGACCCCGCTCCCGCCACCACCTTCACCCACCTGGACGCCACCACGGTGCTAAGCCGTAAGATCACGGCCCTGGGCATTTACCCGGCCGTGGACCCGCTGGAATCCACTTCCCGCATCCTGGACCCCAACATCGTGGGAAAAGACCACTACGATACCGCCCAGCGCGTGAAGCAGATCCTCCAGCGCAACCAGGAGCTGCAGGACATCATCGCCATCCTGGGTATGGACGAGCTTTCGGACGAAGACAAGACCACCGTTAACCGCGCCCGCCGCGTGCAGCGATTCCTGTCCCAGCCCTTCTTCGTGGCAGAACAGTTCACCGGCGTTCCCGGCGTGATGGTCTCCATCGAAGACACCATCAAGGGCTTCAATATGATTATGGATGGTGAGGTGGACTACCTCCCCGAACAGGCTTTCCTGAACGTGGGCACCATCGAGGATGCCATTTCCAAGGGTGAGGCCATCCTGGCAGCCGCGAAGTAATGTCCATCGCCCTTCATATCCTCAGTCCGGAAGGCACATTGGTGAAGGCCGATGTGTCCCTGGTCACCCTGCCCGGCATTGTGAGTCCGTTCACGGTGCTGCCCGGCCACGCCGCCCTGGTGACCGCCCTGGTGGAAGGGGACATCCGCTACGTAGAAGGCGGAGAAGAAAAGCACCTTCCCATCCGGGAGGGTTTTGTGGAAGTGAAAGACAACCAAGTTAAAGTCTGCGTGGAGGTATGATCCTGCAGTTCATCATATCCCTTCTCCTTTGGCCTATGGCTGAAGAAAATTATTTTTCGCAAAGCTTTGCGAAAAACCAATTTTCTTCGACCTTCGCAAGCCCTGCGCCCGATGAAGGGGCGGAGGCGGGTGAGGCAGAGATTGATGTGGGAGAAATCATCTTCGAGCACATCGGAGACGAGTACGAGTGGCACATCACGGAGTGGAAGGGAAAACCGGTTGCCATTCCGCTGCCCTGTATCGTCATCGATGGCGGCGTCCACGTCTTCACCATCCACCATGCGCAGGAGAACGGCTATACGCTGAACGAAGATGGCAAGCTGGTGAATGCCCAGACGGGAAAAAGGCCGATAGACCTTTCCATCACCAAGAACGTACTGGCCCTGATGATGAGCTCCCTCCTTCTTCTTGTCATCGTTCTCTGCACCGCCCGCTGGTACAAAAAGCACGATGCCCTGAAGGAAGCTCCCACGGGCCTGGCGGCCCTGATGGAGCCCCTCATCCTGATGGTGCACGAGATGGCCAGGGAAAACATCGGCCCGGATTACCGGAAGTTCTCCCCGTACCTCTGTATGGCCTTCCTCTGGATCCTTCTGAACAATTTCCTGGGCATTATGCCCTTCTTCCCGGGAGGCGCCAACCTCACCGGCAACATTGCCATAACCCTGGTGCTGGCCCTGTTCACCTTCTTCATCGTGAACCTGAACGGCACCAAGCACTACTATAAAGAGATTTTCAATCCGGACGTGCCGGTGTTCCTGAAGCCTGTGATGCCCCTTATCGAGGTATTCAGTGCCTTTATGAAGCCGGTGTCCCTCACCATCCGTCTGTTTGCCAATATGCTGGCGGGCCATATCATGATCCTGAGTATGGTTTGCATCATCTTCATCATGGCCAAGTACGGTCCGCTTCTGGGAAGCAGCATGACGGTAGTGAGCGTGCTCTTCGGCGTGTTCCTGGACGCCCTGGAGTGTCTGGTCAGTTTTATCCAGGCGTATGTTTTCACCACCCTGTCCTGCATCTATATCGGCCTGGCCAGGGCCCACGAGGAATAATTAACTTAAATTATAGGTATTATGATTCTTTCTGCAATTTTACTCCAAGCTGCCGCGGGTGCTGCCCTCGGTAAGATCGGTGCCGCCTTCGGTGCTGCCATCGCCGCCCTGGCCGCTGCTATCGGTATCGGCAAGATTGGCAAATCCACCATGGAAGCCATCGCCCGTCAGCCGGAAAGCGCCGGTAACCTCCGCTCCTCCATGCTGGTAGCCGCCGGTATGGTGGAAGGTGCCGCCCTGTTTGCCATCATCGTCTGCCTCCTGATCCTTTTCCGCTAGCCTATGTCGCTTGTTACGCCCGAATTCGGCCTTCTGTTCTGGATGGTCGTCATCTTCGGAATTGTGTTCTTCCTCCTGGCCAAGTTTGGCTTTCCCGTGATAATGGATATGGTGGACGAGCGCAGTGCCAAGATACAGCAGTCCCTGAAGGATGCCGATGAAATTGAGGCGCGTATGGCGAAGTGGAAGGTTGAGCAGGCCCAGATGCTGGAGCAGACCCGCCGGGAACAGAGTGCCATCCTGAAGAACGCAACGGAGACCAAGGCTAAGATTTTGGCCGATGCCAAGGTGCAGGCCAAGGCCGAGGCGGACAAAATCCTCTCCGAAGCCAAGCTGCAGATAGAGGCCGAAAAGGAGAGCGCCCTGCGCGATGTGCGCAAGGAGATTGCCCTTCTGAGCGTACAGGTGGCCGAAAAAGTCCTCCGGAACGAGCTTTCCGACGAAGGCAGCCAGCGGGCATTCATTGACAAGCTGGTAGATGAGGCCGGCGAAGCCAAACTCCGTTCATGAACCGAAGCATCGTCATAACGCGCTATGCCACCGCCCTGGTGAAGTATTGCCGGGAGACCGGTCACGGAGAGATCGTGTGCTCCGAGGCCGAGACCCTGGATCGGGCCCTGCGTCAGCTGCCCGATCTGAGGCGTATGGTCACGGCGGCCGATGACGTGATAAGTCCCTTCGACAAGAAGAAACTCGTGCAGTCTGCCCTGGGAAACAGGATGTCGCCGGAACTCAGCCGGTTCCTGACGCTGCTCAACCAGAACAACCGTTTCTATCTGCTGGAGGACATTCTGAGGAGTTTTATCACCATGTACCGGCGCAGTATCGGCATCAGAAGGGCCCACCTGGCCGTCGTGAGCGAACCTTCCGAGCGCCTGCTTCAGCGCCTGAAGGCCCTGGTCCGGCAAAAGACCGGGGACGATGTGATCTTTGAAGTAGAAGTGGATCCCACCCTCATCGGCGGCTTTGTCCTGGACCTGGACGAGTTTCTGATGGACGCCAGCGTCAAGCACCAGCTGGACCAGATCCGCGAACAGTTTATTGAAAGAAACAGAAGAATTATCTAATGGCTAGTAGTCTTAAACCCAGTGAAGTGAGCGATATCCTGCTCGGGCAGCTCAAAGATATGAAAAACGATCTCCAGTTTGAGGAGATCGGCAAAGCCCTGCAGGTGAGTGACGGTGTGGTCCGCATCTATGGCCTGGACCATGCCGAGGCCGGCGAGCTGCTGGACTGCGGGAACGGCATTATGGCCGTGGTGATGAACCTGGAGACAGACAATGTGGGAGCCGTTCTGATGGGCCCCACGGACCAGTTGAAAGAGGGAATGGTGGTGCGCCGTACGGGCCGCATCGCTTCCATCGGGGTGAACGATAAGCTGGCGGGCCGCGTGATAGACCCTCTGGGAACGCCCCTGGACGGCCTGGGCCCCATCGAGGGAGACAAGGTGGATATGCCGCTGGAGCGAAAGGCCCCGGGTGTTATTTTCCGCCAGCCGGTGAACGAGCCCTTGCAGACGGGCCTCAAGGCCATCGATGCCATGATTCCCATCGGCCGGGGTCAGCGTGAACTCATCATCGGAGACCGCCAGACGGGTAAGACCGCCATTGCCATAGACACCATTATCAACCAGCGCCAGGCCTACGAAGCCGGAGACCCGGTGTTCTGCATCTATGTGGCTATCGGCCAGAAGGGCTCCACGGTGGCTTCCATCGTCAAAACCCTGCGGGAACACGGTGCCATGGATTATACCGTGGTGGTGGCCGCAACGGCCTCAGACCCGGCCGCCCTGCAGTACTACGCTCCCTTTGCCGGCGCCGCCATCGGTGAGTATTTCCGGGACACGGGCCGTCACGCCCTGGTGGTCTACGACGACCTCTCCAAGCAGGCTGTGGCATACCGTGAGGTGTCCCTAATCCTCCGCCGTCCTTCCGGACGTGAGGCATACCCCGGAGATATCTTCTACCTCCACAGCCGTCTTCTGGAGCGTGCCGCCCGCATCATCGACCAGCAGGAAGTGGCCGAAAAGATGAACGACCTTCCGGCCGCCCTCAAGGACAAGGTGAAAGGCGGCGGTTCCCTCACAGCCCTTCCCATCATCGAGACGCAGGCCGGAGACGTATCGGCCTACATCCCCACCAACGTGATTTCCATCACCGACGGCCAGATTTATCTGGAGCAGGGCCTCTTCAACCAGGGTGTGCGCCCCGCCATCAATGTGGGTATTTCCGTATCCCGTGTGGGCGGCAGCGCCCAGGTGAAATCCATGAAAAAGGTGGCCGGTACCCTCAAGATAGACCAGGCCCAGTGGGCCGAACTGGAGGCCTTCTCCAAGTTCTCCTCCGATGTGGACAAGGTGACGGAACTGGCCCTGGACAAAGGCCGGAAGAACAACCAGCTGCTCATCCAGCCGCAGTACAGTCCTATGCCCGTAGGAGAGCAGGTGGCCATTCTCTACTGCGGAACCCGCGGCCTGATGCGGGACATCGCCATAGACCAGGTACGCTCCTTCCAGGATGCTTATCTGGAGCGCCTCCGCGCCACCAGCCAGGCTGAAGTCCTGGATCCCCTGGGTGAGGGCAAGCTTACTCCCGAGATAGAGAAAATCCTGACCGAAACCGCCGAATCCGTTATCCTGGCCCTGAAGTAATGCCTACTCTGAAGGAAATAAAAGGCCGGATCGGCTCCGTCAAAAGTACGCTGAAGATTACTTCGGCCATGAAACTGGTGTCCAGTGCCAAACTGCGCCGGGCCCAGCAGGCGGCGGAAGCTATGCGCCCGTACGAAGAAGCGTTGCTGGGAATCCTGGCTTCGCTGCGGGGCACTCCGTGTGCACAGGAAGCCCCCGGTGCACACCAGACGGATGAAATCACGGCTTCGTGTGCGCCCGAGACCTCTGGTGCACACCGGCCCGTCGCCATCGTGGCCATCGCGTCCAATTCTTCGCTCTGCGGAGGGTTCAACACCAACGTCATTGCCAAGGTGCGGGAAGTACGCAGCTCCGGAGATGTGGTGTATTCCATCGGCCGGAAGATGGCTGATGCCATGCGCCGGGAAGGCTTTCCCACGCCCGAGGATCTGAATGCCCTTGCCGAACATCCTTCCTACGGCCCGGCGGCAGACCTGGTCTCCCGGCTGATGGAGGATTATGCGGCAGGCCGATATGCGAAGGTGCTGCTGGTATACAGCCACTTTGTTTCTACGGCCCGCCAGGTGCCGGTGGCGGAGACGTTGCTGGGAGATGCTCCGTCCCAGGAAGAGACCCTGGACGGCCAGATGGACCCGGAACTGATTATCGAACCCGGCCGGAAAGAACTCCTGGAAGCCCTGGAACCCAAAACGGTCAAGCTGAAACTGTACGCAGCCCTTCTGGACAGTGCCGCTTCCGAGCACGCCGCCCGAACGGTAGCGATGCAAACGGCTACGGACAATGCCGAAGATCTGCTTTCCGAACTTACCCTTCAGTACAACAAGGGCCGTCAGCAGAAGATTACGGCCGAGATTCTGGACCTGGCCGGCGGCCAGATGCAGGAATAAAAGAAATTCCCGCTCGCGATTTTCACAAATGGCGGCGGGATTTATAGTAAGGTATCAATATTTATGTCTGATACCACATTATTCCAATACCGTGCCAAAACTGGCAAACGGTGAAAAAATTTACGAATTTTTCTTCTTTTTCTTTTTCTGGTTCCAGTCTCCGTAGATTTCGCTCACATTGCCGGCGGTGATGAAACCGTGGATATCGTTCTTTTTCATATAGTTCATCAGGTTGGCGAATTCTTCCTGGGTTAAGAGAGCCTGGATTTCGGTATTCTGATGGCCGTTGTAGCCACCCGTTACACTGTACAGGGAGCAGCCGCGCTGCAGGTCTTCGATAATGTATTTTCTGATTTCCTCATACCGGGAGGAGATGATGCACACTCTCTTCCGGCGGTTGAGGCTGGCGGTGAAATAGTCCAGGGCCAGGCCGTTGATCCAGGTGCCGATCAGGCCGATAATCACCAGCCGGAACGGATTGACGAAGAAGGCGGTGCAGCAGATGAGGGCGCCGGCCACCGACACGGAGGTGCCGATGTCGAAGTGCAGGTACTTGTTCACAATCTTGGCCAGGATATCCAGGCCGCCGGTGGAGGCGTTGATGTTGAAAAGGATGGTCTGCGATGCGCTGAGGATGAGCACAAAGCACAAAAGGTCGAACCAGGGGTCTCCCATCAGGGACGTGGCACCGGGTTCCATGATACGGTCTACCGGGAAAACTTTCTCCCAGAATTCGATGAAGGGACCCAGGATAAGGGCCGTGTATACCGTCTTGGCGCCAAACTCATGGCCAATCAGGAACCAGGCCATAACCAGCAGGAGGGCGTTGATGATGGTAACCACCAGGGAAACCTTTACCGTAAGGCCCGCCAGGCCGAAGAGGCTGGAGATAACCATGGACAGACCGGTGATGGATCCGATGACCAGATTGCTGGGCATCAGGAAGTAATACACGGCCGCTGCGGCGATAAGCATGGCCACCGTCATCACTATCAATTCTTTCCAGAATTTCCACGAGCCCAGAACTTGGAGGAGCTTGTTCATTGCATTAGTTTTAGCTCCACAAAGATAACAAAAAGTTCGTATCTTTGTGCCCGTATGATAAAAGCGATTGTATTTGATATAGGAGGCGTGCTCATCGGCCTGGATATGGGCCGGTGCATAAGCGCTTTCCGGGAGGATCTGGGTTTTGACCAGATTACGGCTTTGCTGGATCCCTGCCACCAGAAGGGCATTTACGGAGATATGGAAGAAGGCAAGGTGTCGGCCGATCAGTTCCGCGCCTATGTACTGGCGGGCTCCCGCCCCGGTGCCCGGCCGGAGGATGTAGACAAGGCTATGGGACAGCTCCTGGCCGGAGTAGATTCCCACACGGCGGAAGCCGTCAGGAGGCTTCGGGAGCGGTATCCGCTATATCTTCTTTCCAACAACAACCCCATCTCCATGCCTTTCTGCCTCCGGGCCTTGGAACAGGCCGGCCTGGATCCGGAAATCACGTTCCGGGAGCAGTTTATCTCCTGCCAGATGAAACTGCTCAAACCGTCCCCGGAGATTTATCAGGAGGCCGTGCGCCGCATCGGCCTTCCCGCCGGGGAAATCCTTTTTGTTGACGACAACCGGGAGAACGTGGAGGGTGCCAGGGCCGTGGGCCTGCAGGCGCGCCTGTTCGTCCCCGGCACCGACGATATGCGAGAATTCCTGTCAGACTTGTAATGTCCCTTTTTTCCTACTTCCGCATCAGCAAACCTTCGGCCGTCAAGGTGCCGGAAGGGGAGGTGGAATCCTCCTACCAGCGCTTTCGTGAACGCACTTTCTGGGGCGTGACGGTGGCCTATACCCTGTACTATGTGTGCCGGGGTACGCTGGGGGTTGTGAAGCAGCCGCTCATCGACGGCGGCGTGCTTACGGCCGGGCAGCTGGGTATCATCGGGTCGGCCTTTTATTTTGTCTATGCGGTAGGGAAATTCACCAACGGATTCATTGCCGATTACTGCAACATCCGCCGTTTCATGGCGGTGGGCATAGGGATATCGGCCCTTATCAATCTGATTCTCGGCATCCTGGGGCTGCTGGTCACCCCGATGGGGCTGGCTTCTCTTCTTGTTTTCGTAGTATTCCTGCTGCTGTGGGGCATCAACGGCTGGATGCAGTCGATGGGCTCGCCGCCCGGCACCATCAGCCTTTCGCGCTGGTTCCCCCTGACCCAGCGCGGCACCCGCTACAGCATCTTCAGTTCCACTCCGCAGTTGGGGAAATCCATTTCGATGGTGATGACGGGCTTTATCGTGGCGGCCGTGGGCTGGCAGTGGGGTTTTCTGGCTGCCGCCGTGGCCGGGGCGATGGGGCTGGTGGTTTCCCTGGTCTTCATTTCCGACACGCCGGAAAGCGAAGGCCTGCCTTCGGTGCAGGAACTCTCCGGGGAGCAGCTGCAGGAAATGGATATCAAGCCCACCCGGGAGCTCCAGAAGTGGGTTTTCCGGCATCCGGGCATTTGGGTGATTGCCCTCTCCACGGCCTTTTTGTACATTACCCAGCACGCCGTCAGTGACTGGGGAGTGCTCTTCCTTCAGAAGAAGAAGGATTTTTCCCTGAGGGAAGCGGCCCAGATCATCGGTTACGCCGAGGCTTTCGGCCTCACGGGCAATCTGGTGGCCGGCTGGCTTTCAGACCGGGTGTTCGGCGGCAACCGCGTCCGTCCGGTGGTCCTTGCCGGCATCCTGGCGGTGGCTTCGCTTTTTGGCTTCCTTTTCCTGGAAGGCGGTTTTGCCCTGAATATGGCGTTTGTGGCCGTATTCAGCTTTTCCTTCAGCATCGTATTCTGCATTGTGGCCGGTCTGATGGCCCTGGATTTCGTGCCCCGCAAGGCCACCGGCGCCGCACTGGGCATCGTGGGCATCTCCAGCTATGCCGCCGCCGGTTTGCAGAGCGTGGCCAGCGGCTTCCTTATCGAAGGCTTTGCCACCCAGGGCGTGTACAATTTCACCCCGGTTTCTGTTTTCTGGACCATCGCCTGTCTGCTGGCCTTTGTGCTGCCTGTTATCGGCTGGAAATACCTGAGAAAATAGCTTTTTTGTAGCGCACCGTTAAGTACACCGCCCGTATGGCCAGGTGTATGAAATAGGCGGCCATTAGCAGATGGATGGCGGCAACGGGCGTAGCGTCTATCCCCAGGGTCCGTCCCAGGAACCAGACCGCAAAGAATCCCACGGCGCAAAGGAGGGTGCTGTTCCGAAGGTCCCGGGAGGCGGTGGCTCCGGCGTAGATGCCGTCCCACACGAAGGCCGGGCATCCGATAAACGGCATCAGCAGCAGCCAGGGCAGGAACTCTTGCCCGGCTTCCACCACCGCCTGGTCATCGGTCATCAGCTGGAAAATGGGGGTGCCGCCGAGGCCATAGAGCAGCATAAAGAACGCTGCCATCACCCAGCCCCAGGTAAAGGTCTGCCGCACGGTGGAGTGCAGGCCGTCCTCCGACCCCTCCCCCACGAATCGGCCCGTGAGAGCTTCTCCGGCATAGGCGAAACCGTCTGTGAAATAGCTGAAGAACATCAGGAACTTCATCAGGATGGCGCTCACGGCCAGCAGCAAATCTCCATACTTGGCCGATATCACCGTGAAGCCGATATAAACCGCAATCATTCCGACAGACCGAAGGAACAGGTCCCGGTTGAGGGTAAAGAATTCCCGCGCATCGGAAGATCCTTTTTCGTGTAGGGAGAAGCCGTATCTGCGACGGGCAGCTACAAGGCAGTACGTGAAGCCGGTCCACTGGGCCAGGGCCGTTCCCAGGGCTACGCCGGGAAAGCCCATCGCCGGGAGCCCCGCCAGGCCGAAAGCCAGTGCCACCGAAAGCAGGATGTTGAGCCCGTTCACCAGCAGGTCTGCCGTCATCGGGCGCACACTGTCCTGCAGGCCGATGAACCAGCCCTTGAAGGCAAAGAGCGAGAGCGTGGCCGGTGCGGCCCAGATGCGGATGTAGAAGTAGCGGGTGGCCAGGGCCTGCACCTCCGGGGTGCAGTCTACCATCAGAAAGGCCAGCTGCACCACCACCCACTGCAGGGCGATGAGGGCCAGACCGGATAGAAACGCGATGCGAAGTGCCCGCCACAGGATCCCCACCAGTTCCCGGTGTGCACCAGAGCCCTCCAGTGCCCACCGACCGTCCGGAAAAGCGTCTCCGTGTGCACCAGGGCCTCCCTGTGCACACGCGCGGCCATAGGCCTGGGCCGTAAGGCCGCCCGTCCCCACCCGGAGGAAGGTGAAATTCCAGTACAGGAGGTCGAATAGCATAGAGCCGATGGTGATGCCGCCGATAAGGGCTGCGGAGGAGCCTCCGGAAAGATGCCCCGCCACGGCCATATCCACCATTCCCACCAGGGGTACGGTGATATTGGCCAGGATGCTGGGCACCGCCAGGCGGAGTATTTCCCTGTGGAGGTTCATCGGAACTTCTTATCCTCTTCCAGCATTCCCAGATAGGAGTTGTACCGCTCCGGGGAGATGAGTCCTTCGTCTACGGCGGCCTTCACGGCGCAGTCGGGTTCGTGGGTGTGCGTGCAGGGGGTGAAGCGGCAATCGGCCGATGCCCGGAGCATCTCCGGGAAGTATTTGGCAATCTCCTCCTTCTCCACATCCACCAGGCCGAAGCCGCGGATGCCGGGGGAGTCTATCACATAGCCGCCGGAAGAAAGCGGATACATCTCATAGAGGGAAGTGGTGTGCTTTCCCTGCAGGTGGGCCGATGAGATGGCCCCGATCTTGGGATCCAGCGAAGGGTCCAGCGCCTTGATAAGGGAACTTTTGCCCACGCCGCTCTCTCCTGAAAACAGGTTCACGCGGCCCTCGCAGGCCTTCCGGATGGCATCGATGCCCTCTCCGGTTTTCACGGACGTCTCTATCACCTCATACCCGGCGCCTTCATAGATGTTGCGGAAGTGCGCCAGTTCATCGGCCGCCATTTCCCGGTACATATCGGTTTTGGAAAGGACGATGGTGGCGGGAATGCCGTAGAGTTCACAGGTGACAAGGATCCTGTCCAGGAAGGGGAGTTTGACCTCCGGAAAATACAGGGACACCACCAGGTATGCCCTGTCTACGTTGGCAGCGATGATATGCGCCTGCCGCGAAAGGTTGGTGCTGCGGCGGATCACATAGTTGCGGCGGGGGAGAATCTCCGTGATGACGGCAGAGTTTTCCGATTCATACTGGAACTTTACCCGGTCTCCCACGGCTATGGGGTTGGTGATTTCGCTGGCTTTGAGGCGCACCTTGCCCCGCAGCACCGCCGGGAACAACTCCCACGCCGGCAGTTGGGACAGCAGATAATGGCTGCCCGCATTCTTGACTACCGTTGCTTCTCCGCTATTCATAGCACTAAGATATTATTTAGAAGCCTTCTTTTAAAAACTTTCTCAGCGACAAATGCGTAATGCCGTTTTCGTCACGCCGGGTCAGGAGTGGCGTGGCACTGATGACATATTTGGGGTGGTTGTCCTTGATTTTCTCCAACGGACCAAACTCCCTGTCCCGCGTGGATTGTTCTGAAATGATGTGGCTGACCTGTACATAGATTGTTTTACCCGGTTTACGGCAAACGAAATCTACTTCTCCGGCATTCAAGACACCCACGTTTACTTCATATCCGAGATAAAGGAGCTGCTTATAGACAGCATTTTCAATCACCTTTTCTATGTACGAGTCCATTGCCCCGAAAGCCCGTAGATTTCGGAGGCCCAAGTCGTCCCAATAGACTTTCTCGTTAGACTCGAAGAGTTTCTTGCCGTGGATATCAAAACGCTGCACAATATCCAGTAAAAAGGCTTCGGCATAGTATCCCCGATAGAGGAGAATGAGATTGGGAGAGACATCCTCCTGCTGTGATTTCATATACTTGGAAATGCTATTGGCAGAGGTGAGTTTACCCGTAGTATCGGCATAGAAATCAATGAGATTGTTCAAGAATGGAATGTTGCGTATATCGTGGCGTTCGATAATATCTTTGAGCACGATGGTATTGAACACGCTGGTAAGGTATGCCCACACCTGCTCATCGCTCCCAAGACCCACTTGGCGGAGGCCGGGAAGACCACCGTAGTTCAGATAGGTCATCAAGCTTTCATCGCTATCCTGAAGTTCGTGGAACTGGAGGAATTCGGCATAGGTAAGCGGATGGATGCGTATCTCCACATGACGGCCGGACAGCCGGGTGGCCAGTTCTCCGGAAAGCATATCTGAATTACTGCCGGTAAGAATAACATCGGTATTGTCCTCCGTGTACCAGTTGCATACGCTGTCTTCGAACTGTTCAATTTCCTGCACTTCATCAATCAGAATGCAGTTGTGTTTACTGGCCATATAACGAGCCTCTATCCATGCGTCCAGATCATTCTTTGTCCGGATGCTGTTAAAGGCCTTCTTTTCCTTATCTATAAAGATAATGTTGATATCCTCCTCCTCCTTGTGGCGCTGGATAAAATCCTTCAGCACATAACTCTTTCCAACTCGACGCGAGCCGACCAGGGCGATGATATTTCCTTTGCCCAGCCAGGAGTCAATGGCGTCTGCGTAGTGTTTTCTGGTAAGTACTTCCACGATACTTGGTGTTTGTTAGATACAAAGATAATACAATTTTATTGTCCACAAACAATAAAAATCTAAAATTCACGTTTTCTTTGTCTATAGACAATAAAATCGTCTTTCCGTGAAACTAATAATTTAACTATCTTTGTGCAAACGAGACTCAAATAATGAAAAAGACACTATTGTTTCTGGCAGCTCTACTGGCCGGTCTTTTGCCAACCTGCGCCCAGCCTAAAAGCCTGCACCAATTGCAGCAGGAGTTCGTAGACCTTCGCTTTGGGATGTTCGTCCACTTTGGCCTTCCTACCTTCCAGGAAGCGGACTGGACAGACCCTCAGCTATCTCCCGAGGTGTTCAACCCCGTCAAGCTGGATACGGACCAGTGGGTGAAAGTGGCCAAAAGTGCCGGGGCCAGGTTCATCTGCATTTCCGTGAAACACCACGCCGGATTCTGTATGTGGAACACCGCCACCACGGATTACAGCGTAATGAATACACCCTTGCACCGGGATGTGCTGGGAGAGCTGGTGGAATCTCTCCAGAAAGAGGGGATGCAGGTAATGTATCACTTCTCCATCCTGGATACGCACCACGGGATAAGGCCTACATTGCCCTTCACGCCCGAAAAGACGGCTTTCATCAAGGAGCAGCTGAAGGAACTCCTCACCCTATACGGTCCGGTGAACACCCTTATGTTTGACGGCTGGGACGCCCCCTGGGGCCGCATTTCCTATGAGGATATCTCCTTTCCGGAAATCTACAATTACGTCAAAAGCCTGCAGCCGGAGTGTCTGGTGATGGACCTCAACGGAGCCAAATACCCGCAGGAGGCCCTCTTCTATTCGGACATCCGCTGCTACGAGCAGGGCGCCGGGCAGAAGATATCGGCCGATGTGAACAAACTCCCGGCGATGGCCTGCTACCCTCTCCAGCGCACCTGGTTCTGGAAGGAGGAATTCCCCACTTCGCCGCTGAAGGACGTGGAAGCCATCGTAAAGGAGAACATTATCCCCTATAATGAGGCCTACTGCACCTACATCCTGAACGCCGCCCCCAACCGGGACGGTCTCATAGATGACAATGCCGCCGCTGCGATGGCCCACATCGGCCAAATCTGGAAAAATACCGGACACCTGGTAAATGTGCCGGCATCTCCGGCCCCCATTACTGAAATCAACCTGGCCATCGGAAAGCCCTGCGATTCCTCCTGGTCCGAAGATATGAATATTATGGACTTCGCTGGCGACGACAACTTCTCGTCGGCCTGGGTCTCCAGCCCGCAGGTGAAAGAACCCTGGTGGAGCGTTACACTTTTGGAGAACACGCCCGTCGGGATGGTGGTCCTAACCGAAAGGGAGGCCGGCGTATTGAAAAAATGGCAGTTGGAACTGCTTCAGGATGGCGTCTGGACTCCCGTCCAGGCCAAGGAAGAAGGGGCCGGGCGTGTCCATATCCTTCGATTTCCGCAGCGTCTGGCCAGCGCTGTGCGCGTGCGATTCCTGTCCTGGAACGGGGACCTGGCCATAGCGGAAGTGGGGGTTTATAAACGTTAAAGCACTTTTTTCAGAAGGGGAGTTATATGGTCTGCGTAGTGGACCATCCCCAGGTCTGTGAGGTGCACTCCGTCCACGAAGTCTTCGGGCTGGGTCATGCCCTGGGCCGGGAGGTAGTAGATGTTCTTTTCTCCGGCGGCAGTCAACTGTTCAAACAGGGCCTTCTGGGCGGCGTTCTTGCTGCGGATCTCTTCGGCCATCGCCTTGTCCACCACGCTGTGCGGGAACAGGGGGTCTTCTACGAAGATAATGGGAACGGTCGGATGTTTTTCCCGCAGGATGCGGTAGAAGGACTCTCCGCGGGCCTCGATCTTGTCCGGAGAAGCGTTGGGAACATAGTCCAGCACAAAGGCGGCAGGGTTCTCCACGCCGGCCATCAGCTGCGCTACCTCCAGATCCATGAAGGCGTTGCCGCTGAAGCCCAGGTTGATGACGGTGCGGTCCAGCCGGCGGCCGATGATGTTGGTATGCGCCATTCCGGGCCGATTGGCGCAGCCGCCCTGCAGGATGCTGGTGCCGTACATCACGACGGGGGCATCGGCCCGGGGACTTTCCAGCACGGGCTGTTCCAGGGTATACCCTTCCGGAACGCCCAGTTCCAGGGTTTTTACCTCGTCATACAGTGAAAGATAGAGCATATATTCCCGCTCTGCCGGGTCCATGTTGGCTACCATCTTGCGCTTATGCTCCTTCCCTCCTCCCCAGTTGAAACCGGAGCCCACAAACATCCACTCTCCGTCCAGATAGGCGTAGAGGTCCAGTCCTCCCACTCCGCAGTCTGTCATATGCGGCATGTGGTATCCCGTATTGGTCCACTGCGCATAGATAGCGGGGGCGTTGCTGCGGAAGCGGATGTACAGGCCGGAAGAATTGGTGGACAGGTTCCACAGGGGCTCCCGTACCACACCTTCCAGGCTTTGGGGAAAACGCCGGTAGCGGGGACCTTCGTCGCTGTAGGCCTTTCCGAAAACGGGGAAGGACGATGCGTCCGTGTACTTCACGGCGTCCTGTGACAGAGCGGCCAGGCTGCCACTGAGCAGCAAAAGGGCCAGGAGGAAAAGTTTTCTCATAATGATACAAAAATAGCAATTTTTGTTCGTTCGTCGCAAAATATGCACGGTTCATTCCTTTTCTTGCAGCAGGCCGTTGTGAAATCGGCCCCAAATGTGTATTTTTGTTTAAGATTCTTCCAAGGAGTCTATAACCGCAAAAATACACACAGAATCATATGACCATTACCATCCAGTTACACTACCGTACTTCCTGGGGAGAGAGCGTCCAGCTCCGCCTGGGAAAGCGTCGCATCCCTATGGAGCCCTCCTTCGGCGGCCTCTGGCAGATTATTCTGGCCGGGAAGGATATCCACGACGGAGACCATTTCACCTTCGAAATTGTCCGCGAAGGCAAGGTGATCAAGCGCGAATGGCGGGAGCACAACTTTATGTACCATACCCCCGATAAAAACATCATAGTCCGTTCCCGTTGGATGGAGCGGCCGGCCAATTCGGCCTTCTATTCGTCGGCTTTTTCAGACGTTATCTTCCGTCGTCCGGACGGCGCTTCTTTCCGTCATCCCCACGCCGAGGAAGGTGCCCGCGGCAATGTGAGCATGCAGGTGGCTGCCCCCGAAGTGAGAAGCCACGAGTCCCTGGCCATCATCGGCTGCGGAGACAAACTGGGCAACTGGGACCGCATCCATATGATGTCAGACCATATCGCCCCCTGGTGGTTTACCACTATGGAAATCACAGAGCCCATAGAGTATAAATTCGTAATCGTAGATACAAAGACCAAGCAGATCCGCTGCTGGGAGGACGGCCCTAATCATTTCTTCGCCGAGGTGCCCCCGAAGGATACGCAGGTAATGCTGGCCGATATCCAGCCCAGTTTCCCCACCGAGCCCTGGAGAGGTGCCGGCGTGGCCGTCCCCGTGTTCTCCCTCCGCACCCAGGACAGCTTCGGAGTAGGAGAGTTCCACGACCTTAAAAAACTGGTGGACTGGGCCGTGAAGGCCGGCCAGAACGTGATCCAGCTGCTGCCCATCAACGACACCACGATGACGCGCAGCTGGCGGGACTCTTATCCGTACAATGCCGTGAGCTCCTTTGCGCTGCATCCGCAGTTTATTCACCTGCCTTCCGCGGGTGTGCGTCAGGATGCCTCCTATAAGGCGATGAAGGCTCATCTGGAATCCCTTCCGGCCGTGGATTATGAAGCTGTGAACGGCGCCAAGATGCAACTGCTTCACAAGCTGTACCTAGGCGCCAAGGGCAAGGCTGTCCTGGCATCCAAAGAGTATCAGGACTTTGTGCAGGCCAATTCCTGGCTGCTGCCTTATGCCGTTTTCTGCGTGCTCAGAGACATTTATGGAACGCCCGATTTCGGAGAGTGGAAACAGCTGAGCACCTACCAGCCCAAGAAGGTCAAGGCCTTTGCCGATGAGCACAAGGAAGAGGTGGGCTTCTACTGCTACGTGCAGTTCCTGCTGGATGCCCAGTTGAGGGAGGTCGTGGAGTATGCCCATCTGCACGGAGTAGCCCTTAAGGGAGATCTTCCCATCGGCGTAAGCCGTTCCAGTGCCGATGCCTGGCAATTCCCGAACCTGTTCCATATGGACAGCCAGGCCGGAGCTCCGCCGGATGCCTTTGCCGAGGATGGCCAGAACTGGGGCTTCCCCACCTACAACTGGGAAGAGATGGAGAAAGACGGCTATGCCTGGTGGAAGGCCCGTATGGGCAAGATGTCGGAATACTTTGACGCCTTCCGCATAGACCACATCCTGGGTTTCTTCCGCATCTGGGAGATTCCCATTCCGCACAAGAGCGGTCTCCTGGGACATTTCAGCCCTGCTTTGCCCTATTCGGAAGAAGAACTGCGCAAGCAGGGATTCGACCCTCACGTGGGCATAGGAACGGATGTGCTCTTTGTAGAGGATCCGCGTCGCCCCGGCTGGTGGCACCCGCGTATTTCCGGTAACAAGACGGCCCACTATGCCGCCCTTTCCGCGGAGCTGAAACATCGTTATGATTTGCTTTCAGAAGAGTTCTTCTGGTTCCGCCACAACGACTTCTGGCGCAAGAGCGCGATGCGCAAACTCCCGGCCCTGCTGCGTTCCACGGGTATGCTCTCCTGCGGAGAAGACCTGGGGATGATTCCCGGCTGCGTACCGCCCGTGATGGCAGACCTCAATATCCTCAGCCTGGAGATTCAGCGTATGCCCAAGGACCCGGCCGATGCCTTCGGCCATCCGGAGCGATATCCCTACTGGTGCGTCTGCGCTACGGGAACACACGACACTTCGCCGCTGCGCGCCTGGTGGGAAGAGGACCGCGCCCTCACCCAGCGTTACTACAATGAGGTTCTGGGCTGCGAAGGAGACGCTCCATACTTCTGCGAGCCGTGGGTGGTAGACCTCATCCTTTCCCAGCATATGAAATCTCCGGCGATGCTGGCCATCCTGCCCCTCCAGGACTATCTGGCCACAGACGGAGAAATCCGCTACCCGGGCAATCCGGCCGATGAGCGCATCAACATCCCCGCCATCCCGCGTCACTACTGGCGTTATCGGATGCACTGCACGCTGGAGAGCCTCATTGAAAACGAAGAATTCAACAGCCACGTGCGCACCCTGGTGGAAGCCGCAGGCCGTAATCGCTAGCGTATGGAAAACGACTGGAAATCCCGTCTGGGCGTAGTTTACTCCACCAATCCGGACTTCCAATACCAGACCGAGGGGCAGCGGGAGGAAGAAACCCTTCCTCCCGCAAAACAGCGCCTCATTGTAGGAATAGACCGCCGCAACAGGGGTGGCAAACAGGTCACCCTGGTAAGCGGTTTTGTGGGAAAAGCCGAAGATCTGAAGGAACTGGGCCGGGTCCTCAAAACCAAATTGGGTGTGGGAGGAAGTGCCAAAGACGGGGAAATTACCATTCAGGGAGATTTCCGTGACAAGGTGGTATCCATTTTGCAGCAAATGGGCTACGTGGCCAAAAGAGGCAATTAGAGAATGCTGGAATCCCCTTTCAAGTCCGGAACCCTGCTGCTGGACACCGTCCCTCCGCCGGAGACTGCCATAGTGGCAGAGCCTTCGCCGTGGCTGGTGCATCTGCTGGTGGTTATTTTTACCGTGTTGGCCATAATGACTCTCAAGCGTTTCCTGCAGGTGGTTCCCTACATGGCAGACAGTTACCTTCGCGTGCGGGGCAGTGCCGCCCTGGAGGGTAGTATCCGCGTAAGTCAGGACCGTAACCTGGTGGCCCTGGTACTGGTTATCCCGTTTGTTCTTGTCGCCTACCGATACCGCCTGTTCAATCCCGAAATCATCCAGGATCTGGTTCCCAACCTGCGACTGGCCGCCATAGCGCTGTTTTTCCTTTCCTACATACTTGTCCGTCACCTGATTTATCTTTGGCTGCGGCCGCGCCGGAGGCAGGATGCTTTCCGCCAGGCCCACCGGGTGGCGTATACGTTTTTCATTTTTCTGGTGTTGCTGCTGCTGGTCACATTGGGGGTGCTGCTGATTGCCGGCGTGGAAGATGCCTTTGTCCGGTATATCCTTTACGCGGAAATTGCCCTTGTCTTTGTCCTGTTCCTGCGTCGCAGCGCACAAATTTTGTCTCTATCTTGCAATCATTTGCGAACTTTTTTGTACCTTTGCGCTCTCGAAATTCTGCCGGCTGCCCTGCTGGTAATTTCGGGAAGTGTATTGTAGAGAAGAAAGGTTAGTACAATGAGTATCCAGAAGATCTTGGTTTCCCAGAACGCCCCGCGCGTTCTCACCCAGTATGAGTCTGTCACAGAGAAGTTTGGCGCCACTTTCGAGTTCCGTCCCTTCTTCAAGATAGAGCCCTTGAGCTCCCGGGAATTCCGTGCCCAGCGCATCAATGTCCTGGACTACACGGCCATCGTGTTCTCTTCCCGTCACGTGATAGACGCTTTCTTCTCCCTGGCCGAAGAACTCCGGGCCAAGATTCCCGAAACCATGAAGTATTTCTGCACCACGGAAGCCGTGGCCATGTACCTGCAGAAACACATCGTATACCGCAAGCGCAAGATTTTCTTCGGCACCGGCACCCCGGAAAGCGTGGTGGCCCTCATCGGCCCCAAGCACAAAGGAGAGAAATTCCTCATCGCCATGAGCGACACCTCCACCGGAGATGCCCTTACGTCCCTTTTCCAGGCCAATGGACTGGAGTATTCCACCGGTGTTTTCGTCAAGTCCGTCAGCCAGGACCTCAAGGACCTCAAGCTCCAGGACTATGATATGATTGTCTTTTACAACCCGGCCGATGTCAAGTCCCTCCAGGAGAATTTCCCGGATTTCCAGCAGGGAGACATCAAGATGGTTTCCTATGGCAAGTCCATCGTGAAAGCCATGGAAGAAGCCGGCCTGCGCATAGATGTCAAGGCGCCCTCTCCCGAGGCTCCGTCCGTTGCCAGCGCTATCGAACAGTATCTGAGCAGTTTATAGTATGGATGCCACCCTTCCCAAAGCCGAACGCCTCTGCGGCAAAACTGCCGTGGTGAGCCTGTTCGAGTCTGGGAAGAACGCATCGGAGGGCTGCATCCGCTGCAAATATATCCATCGGCCCGCCGAACAGGCTGGGCCTTCCCGCATTGTCGTTTCCGTGCCCAAGCGCCATTTCAAGCGGGCCGTCAAACGCAACCTCCTCAAGCGCCGCATCCGCGAAGCCTACCGCCGCCAGAAAGCCCTTCTGGGCCCCGGAGTGGACGTACTCTTTATCTATACCTCGCCGGAGGTTCTGCCTTACGAGGTAATCTTTGCCGATATGACCAACCTGTTAACTCACATCGGCGATGCATCCCGTCATTAAAAAAATCCTCATCGCGCCGGCGGTGCTGCTGATCAAGTTTTATCAGCTGTTCATCAGTCCGCTTACTCCGCCCAGCTGCCGGTTCACGCCCACGTGTTCGCAGTACGGGCTGGAGGCTTTTAAAAAGCATGGTCCCATCAAGGGCCTGTATCTGACCACCCGCCGCATCCTGCGCTGCCACCCGTGGGGCGGAAGCGGGTACGACCCTGTGCCGGAGGAATTCCATTTCTTTAAGAAACATGCCTAAGAAAGAGAAGATCCGCCAAATGTTTGATGAGATTGCGCCTTCGTACGACAAGCTCAATCACATTATGTCCTTGAACGTGGACAAAATCTGGCGCCGCTATGCCTTGAAAGAAATTGTGGACGGTACGCCCCAGCAAATCCTGGATGTGGCCTGCGGAACGGGTGACAGCACCATTGTCACCGCCAAGGCCGCCGCTGCGGGGAGTCACGTCACCGGCGCCGATATCTCCGAAGGAATGATGGCCCTGGTAATGGAAAAGGCCTGCAAGGCCGGCGTCCAGGACCGCGTGAGCCTACAGGTGGCCGACGGAGAAAACCTTCCCTTCGAGGCGGCATCTTTCCACCGCGTAACCTGCGCTTTCGGCATCCGGAATTTTGAGCACAAGGAGCTGGGCCTCAAAGAGTTCTACCGTGTGCTCAAGCCCGGCGGAAAGGCCGTTATCCTGGAACTTTCCGTCCCTTCCAACCGTGTCATCCGCTGGTTCTACGACCTTTACTTCCTGCACGTATTGCCCTGGATCGGCGGTCTTATCTCCGGAGACAAAGCAGCATACAAATACCTTCCCGCTTCGGTACACGCCTTCCCGGCCCCCGAAACCTTCCTGCAGATGATGCGGGAGGCGGGTTTCCCGGTGGTCCGCCACCGTTCTCTTTCCCTCGGCCTTTGCCGGATGTATGTCGGAGAAAAATAGTATCTTTGTGAACTATGGATAAGAAAAGTTTTCAAAAGTGGAACTGGATCGTGAGCCTGGCCGTACTGGCCGTATCGGCCTTCACGTATCTTTCCACCATAGAGCCCACGGCGTCCTTCTGGGACTGCGGGGAATTCATCGCATCATCGTATAAGCTGGAAGTGGGTCATCCCCCGGGAAACCCCGTGTTCCAGCTCTTTGCCCGTTTCTTCACCATCCCGGTGGATGCGGCCCACGCGGCCGTGGCCGTGAATGCGATGAACGCCATCCTGAGCGCCCTTACTATCTTTCTGCTGTATTTCACCATCGTGTTCTTTGCCAAGAGGCTCGTCGGCAAGAAGGAAGAGTTCTCCCTGGGAGAGGCTATCGCCATCTTCGGCTCAGGGGCTGTGGGTGCTTTGGCGTACTGCTTCTCGGATACCTTCTGGTTCAGCGCCGTGGAGGGAGAGGTTTATGCGATGTCGTCCCTTTTCACCGCCCTCGTTTTCTGGGCGATGTGCAAGTGGTACGACCAGGCCGATGAGCCCCACGCCAACCGCTGGATCGTGCTCATCGCCTTCCTGATGGGCCTGAGCATCGGCGTACATCTGCTGAACCTCCTTACCATTCCGGCCTTCGTCTTTATGTACTATTACCGTAAGAACGAAGACAAGAAGCTGCCTTTCAAGAAGCTCCTGGGCATTTTCGCCATCGGCGTGGTCATCGAGTTCCTGCTGGTATACCTGTTCATTCCGTACTTCCCCAAGACGGCGGCCTGGTTTGACAGAATCTTTGTGAACGGCTTCGGCCTTCCGTATAATTCCGGCGCCCTGTTCTTCCTGGTGGGCGTGCTGGTCCTGTGCTTCTGGGGCCTGTTCGTCACCCTGAAGAAGGAGAAGGTGTTCCTCAATACGGTGCTTCTGTGCGTTACCACCCTGGCCATCGGCTTCTCGATGTTCTCCATCGTGGTCATACGCTCCAGCGTGAAAACGCCCACCAACGAGTACCAGCCCGATAATCCGTACACCCTGGTGCGTTACCTCAGCCGCGAACAGTACGGCTCCACGCCGCTTCTGTACGGCCAGTACTATGGTGCCCCCTACGAGATCAAGAGCGACACCTACTGGGCTCCCCTGAACGGCAAGTACGTGAAAGCATCGGCCCCGGCGGACGCCGTTTACACCGCCGAAGGCAAGATGCTCTTCCCCAGAATGTGGTCCAATGCAGACCAGCGCTACATAGACTTCTATCAGGAATATACCCACGGCAAGGGAACCCGCGTAAGGGGTGCCCAGCACCGCAAGCCCAGTTTCGGGGCCAACCTGGCCTATTTCTTCGATTACCAGCTCAACTGGATGTACTGGCGCTACTTCATGTGGAATTTTGTGGGCCGACAGAACGACATCCACAGCCCGCTGCCCGGCAACGTGTTCAACGGCAACTGGGAAAGCGGAATCGCCTTCCTGGATAATCTGAGGCTGGGAGACCAGTCCAACGCTCCGGCTCCCCTGAGGGACAACAAGGGCAAGAACCATTACTTCTTCCTGCCGCTGCTGCTGGGCCTTCTGGGCCTGGTGTTCCAGTTTGACCGGGACAAGCGCGGCAGCTGGCTGGTGTTCCTGATGTTCTTCATGACGGGTATCGCCATCGTACTGTACCTGAACCAGCCGCCGTACCAGGTGCGTGAAAGGGATTATGCCTATGCCGGTTCCTTCTATATGTTTACCATCTGGATAGGCCTGGGTGTGCTGGCCCTGTATAAGTGGATCACGGAAAGCCGGAAGGCCGACGCCCGCGTAGTGGCGGCTGCCGCATCGGCCGTCTGCCTCTGCGTGCCGGCCCTGATGGCCGCCCAGAACTGGGACGACCACAACCGCTCCCACCGCTACACCGCCCCCGAGATGGCGTACAACTACCTCAATGCGGTAGGGGAGAACGGTATGCTGATCACCCACGGAGACAACGATACCTTCCCCCTGTGGTATGCCCAGGAGATTGAGGGCATCCGCACGGATGTGCGTGTGGTGAATACTTCCCTGCTGGGAACGGACTGGTACATAGACCAGATGAAGTGGGTCTGCAACGAGAGCAAGCCCCTGCCGCTCACCGTGCCCGCCAGCCAGTACCTGTACGGCACCAACGAGTTCATCTACATTGCCTATGATGACGGTTCTCCGATGCTCATCAAGGATGTGATGGATATCTTCAAGGATCCCAAGATGAAGGTGGCCCTGGAAGACGGCACCAAGCTGGATTTCATCTGCGCCCGCAACATAGTTATTCCGGTGAACAAGGAGAACTGCCTCAAGTATGGCATTGTGCCGGAGAAGTTCGCAGACCAGATTCCGGACCAGATCATGATTTCGATGTCCAAGGACAAGAGCTATGTGTCCAAACCGGAGCTCTTCCTGCTGGACCTTCTCTCCAACTACAACTGGGACCGCCCTCTGAGCCTGCTCAGCCAGGGAGGAGACCTCAATATCGGCATCAAGGATTACCTGATGTACGACGGTTTCTCCTACCGCTTCACGCCCATCAGGAACAAGATGACCTCTACGGATGCCGGTCTGGTGGATGCCCTGGAGCTGTATGAAAAGATGAAGACCGTGTACAAGTGGGATGCCTTGAAGCGTACAGACTGGTTTGTGGATTATCAGAACCTGTACACTTTCCTGGGCGTACTGAGCCAGCGTCAGCTGTTTGTGACCGTGGCCAACGCCCTGATGGATGCCGGAGAGCCGGAGAAGGCCCTGGAGATGCAGGATATGTGTCAGGAGGTGTTCCCGGAGAAGAATTTCCCGCTGGAATCCATCTGTGTAGGTTTCTCCGGAAACGACTATATGGTGGCCCAGATGATAGAGAATTATTACCATCTGGGAGCGGCCGATAAGGGCCGCGACCTGGCCGTGCGGTTCGCTACGGGGCTTCTGGATACATCGGCCTTCTATCTGGGCTGGGGAAGCCTGGGCAGTGCGGAATTCGAGACCGCCAGCCGCCTTCTCCTGTATGTGGCGGACGTGTGCAAGGACTACGGAGACAAGGAGCTGGGCGATGAGATGCTTTCCCAGCTGGAGGATCTTCTGCACGCGGCCTCCGGATCGGCCTATGACATTGAAGGACAGGAGGATACATTGAAAGTGCAATAACCCCTTAACGTATATAAAATGAAGAGACAAATGCTTTTGGTGGCGTCTCTGGCCCTTTGCCTGAACGCCTTCGCCCAGCCCGGACGCGGACCGCGCCCCGGCTCAGACAAGGATGCTCCCAAGGAGGAGTCCAAAAAGGAAGCCCCCGCTCCTGTGAACCTGACCTTCTCCCAGGGCCTGTTCTCTGTGGCCCAGAACGAGAAGGACTGGTACATGGAAATCCCCGACAGCCTGCTGGGCCGCCGGTTCCTGGCCATCACCCGCTATGTACGCAACACCGTCGGTGCCGGCGTGTACGGTGGTGAGGAAATCAATGAAGCTATGCTCTACTGGGAGAAAGCCACCAACGGCAATCTCCTCCTCAGGGCCGATGTACTGAACATTACCGCGGCGGAGGATCAGGCCATAGACCTGGCCGTGAAAGCCAGCTCCGAAAATCCTATCGTGGCTTCTTTCAAGCCGGAGAAAAACGGCAACGCCGGTGCCACCCGCATCAAGGTGAACAGCCTCTTCGAGGGAGACACGCAGGTGTTCTCCTTCACCAGCGCCAGCAAGCGCCAGTACAACCTGGGAGGCCTCAAGGGAGACGCCAGCTTCATCCAGAGCATCCGCTCCTATCCCATCAATACGGAAGTGACCGTTACCAAGACATACAGCTACAACCAGCCTTCCGGCGGCCCCGGAGCCGGCGGTCCCGCCCGTTCTTCCTCCCTGCCTGCAGGCCGTGAGACCGGTGTTGTAACGATGGTTCTGAATACCTCCATGATCCTTCTCCCCGAGAAGCCTATGCAGCAGCGTTATTTCGACCCTCGCGTAGGTTATTTCGCCAACGGTTACAGCCTCTTCTCGGACGATCAGCAGGGTGTGGAAAGCATCCGCTTCATTACCCGCTGGCGCCTGGAAGCCCGCCCTGAGGATGTTGAAAAGCAGAAGAGGGGAGAGCTGGTAGAGCCCGTCAAGCCTATTGTTTATTATATCGATCCCGCCACCCCCAAGCAGTGGCGCAAGTACCTCATCGCCGGTGTGGACGACTGGCAGAAGGCCTTCGAGCAGGCTGGCTGGAAGAACGCCATCCACGCCGAAGAGTGGCCGGAGAATGCGGAAGAGCTGGGTATGAGTATGGAGGACGCCCGTTTCTCCGTCATCCGTTACCTGGCTTCCCCCATCGCCAACGCCTACGGCCCCAACGTGCACGACCCTCGCAGCGGTGAAATCCTGGAAAGCCATATCGGCTGGTATCACAATGTGATGACCCTGGTGCACGACTGGTACCAGGTGCAGGC
>JAEEGL016199905.1_pt1 | contig 26882 bp, 25 predicted proteins | sample 9134231 | NCBI WGS metagenome assembly JAEEGL01 (sample SAMN16246548, study PRJNA631951) | gut metagenome | biome: gut microbiome; feature: rumen; material: fiber-attached | host: Bos | place: Iran: Karaj | collected 2018-10 | reverse complement strand
GGTGGTGACCACCAGCTGATCCTTGTCGAAGTTATAGTGTTTGTACTTGCCGCTTACTTCCGGGAGGAATTCGTAGTCCAGAATGCCCATGGATGACACGGTGCGGACCAGTCCGCCCTTCCCGCAAAGCATCTTAAGATGCTCTTTATAGGTGTTGTAAAAATCTGATACTGTGTAGTTCATGACGATAAATAAGTGTGCTGTGATGAAGCAGTTTGCTTTTGTCATCACGCAGTGGTGCTAAGCGCAGGCTGTACTTTGATTGCCAATCGCGAAGTATCGGCATCGGAAGCACTGTAACATATAATGATTGTAAATAATTACAAAGATATGGCCGATTATTACGACCAATAATCAATAAAACAATAATTTACTCATATATATTATAATATATAACAAAAATCATTGCAATTAATTATAAAAAATTTTAAAGATTTCAAAGTTTTTTTGTTGCTGAAAGAATCTTTGTGGAATATACTCAAACCAAGAAAGCACAAGAAACCATATGTACGAAGGAGGTAAAGGAAATGAAAAAATCGTTAGCAATTATGATGGTTGTATGTATGATGCTTACTGTTTTATCCGGTTGCGGAACTCGGCCAGTTGAAGAGGCGCCTGAGAGCGTAAGCCTCTGGGAGCAGATTCAGAACTCTAATATAGTAGAACTTTCTAGAGAAGTCAGTGAGAGCACGCCACATCAGGCAGACTTCCCAACTATGGAAGTAACTCCTGTGTTGACTTTCGAAGAAGATGAATGCTACTCGAATGCATATAACATTTGCAGTCAGTATGGCACACATGTTGACGTTCCTATTCACTTCTTCGAGGGAGCAAAGACTTTGGACGAGTATGAAGTATCTGACTTAATCATGCCACTTTGTGTAATAGACGTTTCTTCAAAAACTGCAGAAAACCCAGACTATGTAATCACTATGGACGATGTCACTGCATACGAGGAAAAGAATGGCATTATACCTGAAAAGGCTTTTGTAGCTATGAGAACTGATTGGTCTAAAGAAAGAAATAGTATAGAAGAGCTCGAGAACTGCGACAGTAATGGTCAGGCACATTATCCTGGATGGAGCCTTGAAGTAGTAGAGTTTCTTTGCAATGAAAGAAATGTAGCCGCCATTGGTCATGAGCCAGGAGATACTGACCCTGGACTCACGGCAGTATCCAGTGGCTGGGCAGTGGAAGCAGCATTCCTCGAAACCGGACGTTTTCAGGTAGAAATGATGTGCAACCTAGATCAGGTTCCTGAGAGTGGGGCGCTGGTAATCGTCAGCTTTCCCAAAATCGTCGGAGCAGGCGGATTCCCGGCAAGAGTCATTGCGGTCTGCCCTAACTAACAATGGAGAATGTAGAAGAAAAACAATTATAATATCAGCAAAAACGAAAGGAGATCACCATGAACGTACAGGTTTTAGGAACAGAAGAACTTAAGAAGAGATTGAACATTGCTGAAGTTATTGAAGGAGTCAAGGCTGTCTACGAGGCTAAGACCAAGGATGAGATCATAGTTTGGCCTCTGGTATATCACGAATTCGAAGATGGCAAGGGATCCAACATGGACATCCGCTCCGGCTGCATCAAGGGCGATATCAATATCCACGGAATGAAGATGTTCAACGAGTTTCCTGCAAATCATGAACTGGGTATCCCTTCACATATAGCATGGATCATGGTATTCGACTCAACTAACGGCATGCCCCTCGGAGTTGTCGATGGAGCTTATATCACCGGTATGAGGACAGGTTCCGCAGGTGCCATCGGAGCGAAGGCTTTAGCTAGACCCGAATCCGAGACCCTCATGCTCCTTGGAGCCGGCCAGCAGGCCATGTTCCAGATCGCTGCAACCCTTACACTTTTCCCCGGAATCAAGAAAGTGCTCATTGCAGACCCTGTCAACCAGCCCAACGCTGAGAATTTTGCTGACAACTGCTGCTCCAGATTATATAATGAGTTTAAGATGGATAAGTCCGGCGTCGTTTTCGAAGCAGTGACCGATCTGGCTAAGGCTGTAGGAGAGGCTGATATCATCATCACCGTCACACCTTCCAGAAATCCCGTCATCAAGAAGGAATGGGTCAAGCCCGGAACACACTTCAGTTGTATCGGATCCGACATGGAAGGAAAAGAGGAGATCGATCCTGAGATCTTCAGAGGAGCCCGCGTATTCGGAGACGACCTTAACCAGTGCAAGAAGGTAGGCGAGATGGAGATTCCTCTTAAGAAGGGAACCATCTTAGAAGCTGAACTCGGAGGAGAGATTGGACAGGTTCTCACGGGAGAAGTTAAAGGAAGAGAGAACCCTGAACAGATCACCATCTTCGATGCAACCGGCATCAGCGCTCTGGATCTTATCACAGCAAAAATAGCCCTGGAAGCTTGAAAAACAACGTAAGAACGTATTTTGCAAATAGACGATTTGACTTAATTACCACGGAGGAAGAAACATGAAGATCAAAACTTTTAAAGTAGAACAGTGGATGAACGAATGGGAAACCAAGTGCAAATATAACCTGGCAGAAACTTGCATCGACTCCCTTACCATTAAAGAACTCCTGGAGCTTGCAGGAGAAGACGTGGAGAAGTACATGATGGATCTGGCTGACACCAGACTGACTTACGGCCACATTTACGGTTCCCCTGAACTCCTTGACGGAATTGCTTCCCTCTATGAGAACGTGGGACACGATAACATCATTCCTACCCACGGAGCCATCGGCGCAAATTATCAGGTAATCAACACCCTTATAGAGCCCACGGACAACATGGTTTCCGTAATGCCTACATACCAGCAGCACTACTCCATTCCCGAGTCCATCGGAGCTGAAGTGAGACTGCTGAATCTGAACTACGAAAACAGATTCCTTCCTGACATCGACTATCTCAAGTCCATCGTGGATGAGAACACAAAGATGATCACCATCAACAACCCTAACAACCCTTCAGGTTCCTGGATCCCTCTGGATGTAATGAAGGAGATCGTAGAGATCGCAAGATCAGTTGATGCTTATGTTCTTTGCGACGAGGTTTACAGAGGAATCTCTGAGGATGGTTCTTACCTTCCTTCCATCGTAGACATCTATGAGAAGGGAATTTCCGTTGGTTCCATGTCCAAGTGCTATTCCCTGGCAGGCCTGAGACTGGGCTGGATCGTATCACGCGACCCTGAAGTTATTCACCTCTGCCGCGAGAGACGTGACTACGACACCATCAGCTGCGCAGCCATCGATGATAAGCTGGCAGCCCTTGCTCTTAAGCACAAGGATAAGATCATCGAGAGAAACAGAGAGATCTTAAATACCAACCGCCAGATCCTGGACGACTGGGTAAACGCAACTCCTGAAGTTTACTACATCAGACCTGTTGCCGGAACCACAGCTCTGGTATATTACAAGAAAGACATGCTTTCCCGCGACCTCTGCGTGGACCTTCTTCTGAAGAAGGGCGTAATGTTCACCCCCGGCGAGTGCTTTGAGATCGAGCATTCCGTTCGTATCGGTTACGCTTTCGATTCCAAGCTCTTAAAAGAGGGACTGGATCTGTTTGCAGAGTATCTTAAGGAGATTTAAAATGATAAGATTTGAAATGGTTACACCCGACAACTTCGAAGGCGTCATCGGCCTTAAACTCAGAGAGGACCAGATAGGTTTCCTTGAAAACAACCTTTATTCTCTGGCAGAATCCAAGGTTTTCGACTATCTGGAGCCCAGAGCCATATATAACGATGAGGAGCTTATAGGGTTTATGCTCTACTACTTCCAGCCCTACGGCGTTGTAAGACAGATGGGTCCCGGTGAGGGTTCTCATGAGATCCACTCTGATGGGCAGGACTACATTTACTTTAAAAGGCTCATGTTGGACGAGAATTTTCAGGGGCAAGGCCTCGGAAGAGCCTCCATGGAAGCCGCTGCAAAATACTTTAAAGAGGAGTATCCCTCTATCGCCTTTGTGGAGCTGATGCACTATCTGGATAACGATACAGGTTCACGGCTTTACGAGTCTTTGGGTTACAAATCAACGGGTGAAGTAAGAAGGACTTTAAGGCCCGGAGCAGAGAATGAGTATGACGAAGAACTGGTGAGAAGATACTATTATTAAATACATAAGAATAGGCGGGGTGTCCCGCCTATTTGTTTTGCCAATTATTCAGGAGTTTGAGTTTTTTGCGGTAGAGAGATGAAACACTCCTTATTGTGTAGGGACTGACTTTGCTGTCCTTGAGGTAAAGGGCTTCAATCTGGTCTGTAGATAAGGCTTTTGATAAATCGAATACATTCTTATCCCTGACATGCGAGAGCATAGCGGTTTCAAATCTTTCAAAGCTGTTTATTTCTATGTTCTGGATCTCTTCGTCTGTGACCGGAATGATGCCGGAACCTCCGAATGCTCGTCCAGTATCAAAGATAGGAGCCATTCGGATGAATTTTAGGGTTTTAGAGTCTCTAAGGAAGCCGATGTTATCCATATGGCGATCGACGTTTGAGAGGAGATAGTCTGTAACGATCTGGTATTCGAGGTCGCTTCTAAGCTGGGTTTCGTCTGCTCCGTTTCTAACTGCAAGAGATATGAGACGTTCATATTCTGACTCTGTTCCTTCAGAAACTTCAGAAGTGAGCAGTGCGTAAGCAGACACTAATTCGGTATTACTGTCTGTAAAAGCTTCTGAGCAGCAACCATAATCATATGGTTTGCCTTTGACATGAATGAGTTTATATCTGGTATAGTTATCGTAGCCCTGCCTGTGATGAAGAAGGGTCGCGATGACTTCGTTAATGCTTTCTGATGACGAACTGCCATGATTCCCCTTGACCAGCACGCGCTTGCCACCTATTATGGTCCAGGTCTTTTCCAACTCTCCTCTTAGAGAGCTGTTAGGGGACATGGAGGGGTAAGGAGCCTCTTTAAAAGCAGAATCTTTTGAAAAAGAGAGGATGTCGTCACGGAAGTTGTTTTCATACAGGTTTACCTCCGCCCATTTGAGAGAGGAATTCACCGGTTTGATCCAGTAGTGATCTGTCAGACTAAGGCCGAGATTGTTAAGGAGATATTCTCCGGGGCCGATCAAGCCCTTGGCCTTCAGTATTTCCTCCACTCGTCCCTGTCTCAAAGGGATCTGACGATTAAGCCACCAACGCCTGATATGATCCTGATATGCTCTGAATTCCAAAGGTACAAGTTCTGGATTTCTGAATCTTCGAGAGAATGCCACCATGGTACCGTCATCTGTGAATTCACAGAGAGTAATCGGATCATCATTATGCATAAGATAATATTCCACTAGAAACCTCCTTTAGTACCAATCTGCAATTCTTTGCTCTCTGACATAGCCCTCGCTTCTCCATCGGGCAATCTCATCGATGTAGAAGGATGAATCGCCATTAACTTTACAAAGCTCTATGGAGACGGGGCGGTCAGCGTAATCGAAAACTACATAGTAGGACTTGTTACGAACCTGAACCGTCAGATCCATATTGTAGGAATTTTTTATCCTCAATGTTTCCCCTGTACATATTCCATATACCTCATCCATAGACAGGCCAAGCCCCGAAGCAAGACCTTTCAGCAAACCTACCTTGCAATTGTCCGGTGAGACCTTGCCGTTGGCAAGATCGTTAAGGGTGCTATAGGGGATAGCACAATCTTTGGAAAGTGAATAAATGGATATGTTTTTTTCTCTTAAATAGTCTTTAAGCATGAATGAAAACCTTTACTTTAACAAAAAACATGTTCTGGCTATCTTGATTATACCGCTACAGCGGTATAAAGGCAATAATAACTTTTGACATAGAGTATAAATCATGCTATCATTGTAACCAGTTAAACAATACGATGTCTGTTCAGACCCCGGTACTGAACGCCCAAGGCATTGGCATACGCTCTGTTAGGGCCGAGGTTTAGACCGCGGAGGAGCGCATGCCGATGCCTTGCGCACTTTTTTGGCCGGAAAAGGAGGTAAAAATGAAATTTACAGCACAGGAAGTCTTTGACGCATATGACAGGATCAAACCTTACATTCCGGACACGCCGCTCTATGAGTCCGTGCATCTCGGAGAGGGTGATCGAAGATATTTCTTCAAACTGGAGTGCTTCCAGCCCGTAAAGAGCTTTAAGATAAGAGGAGCTTTGAACAAGATGCTCACTTTGACAGAAGAAGAGCGTGAGCGCGGAGTAGCCACCGTATCCTCCGGAAATCACGGATCGTCAGTAGCCTATGCAGCAAAGATGCTGGGCATAAAGAATGCTGACATCATCATCCCCGGGCCTGCGCCTAAGGCAAAGGAGGATATGATACGTTTCTTTGGTGGAAACGTCCTTCGCATGGGAAACGATTATGACGAAGCCCACGCGGAAGGCATGAAATATATAGAAGAGAAGGGCATGACATATATAGACGCTTACTACGATGACTTTAAGATATACGGCGGCCAGGGAACCATCGCCTGCGAGATCCTGAGGCAAAACCCGGACATCGACACCATCGTAGTTCCCATGGGAGGCGGAGGCCTTTCCACGGGTATCGCCGTGGCTGCCAAAGCCATCAAGCCGGAAATCCGGGTTATCGGTGTTCAGACCGAAGCTTGCCCTGCCTTCATAAAGTCCTTTGAGGACAAGGTTTGCTACGAGGAATATCCGGTAACGGGAGATACACTTTGCGACGCCCTGGTGGGAGGAGTAGGCAGGCTGGCCTATGAGACTCTTCCCGAGTACATTGATGATATAATCGAGGTGAAGGAGACCACCATTCGCCGGGCCACAAAGCTCATGATCAAGGATGAGCGCTTCATCGCCGAAGGCGGAAGCTGCACTACCATAGCCGCAGTCCTTGACGAGCGCGAGAGAGTAGGCGGTAAGAACATCGCCCTGGTCATCTCCGGCGGCAATATTGACGGTGACCTTATGACTGAAATTCTCACGAAATAAGGAGGTACGAAATGAGCAAAAAACTGGAAGCCGGCATCTTCAGCTCCGTCGAAAACAACTTCGAGGAGCTCCGGGCCATCAAGAAATACCTATACGACAACCCGGAAGTGGGCGGTGGAGAGCAAAAGGCGGCGAGGATACTTTGCGATTTCCTCATTAAAAACGGCTTTGACGTAACCGAAAACTTCCATAATATACCTTGGTGCTTCAGAGCGGCCTATGACAGCGGCCGTCCGGGTGTATCCGTTGGCATGACTGCCGAGTACGATGCTCTTCCGGAGATCGGCCACGGCTGCGGCCACAACATCATCGCCACAGCTCCTATGGGTGCGGTCATCGCCCTTAAGGAAGCCGTAGATGAGCTGGGCGGCAAGGTGGTGCTTTACGGTACGCCCGCGGAGGAATGTTTTGTGAGAAAATGCGATCTGGCAAGGGAGGGAGCCTTTGACGAGGTGGATTTCTGCCTGAACGTTCATCCCTTTGGAAGGAATCTGAAGTCAGGACGCACCACAGCCATCGATGCATGGCAGGTGGAGTTCTACGGCAAGTCATCACATGCAGGAGTTTCTCCTGAAGAGGGCATAAACGCCCTGGATGCTGCGGTGCATTTTTACGAGATGATAGGCTTTGAGAAGCAGTATCTCAAAAATACCAACATCTACGGAGTCTTCGTAGACGCGGGCATCAAATGTTCGGTCATACCGGATCACGCCTCCGTGAAGTATCTGGTAAGGGCGCCTAAGGTCAGTGACATCAGAGCTATCCGCGATCTCTTTGAAAGAACAGCTGAAGCTTGCTGCCGTCTGGTAGGAACAACCTACGAGATTTGGAACAACGAACCGGGCAACATGGACGTTGTTACCAACTATACACTGGCCCATGTCTTTGAGAATATTTATGAGGAATTGAGCGGCAAGCCCATGGAAGATGGAGCCTTCGGTGGATCCACAGATGTGGGCGATGTGAGCCATTCGGTGCCTGCCATTATGCCTTGCATAGGTCTGGATTGTCCTGAGGTGGCCATCCACACGCCGGAGTTCAGAGAAGCCACCATCACCGAGGCCGGCGACAATGCCATGAGGTGGGGAGCGGAGGCCATGGCCCTTACTGCTTTGAGAGTCATGGAGGATCCCGATCTTTTGCAGGCTATTAGGGAAGAATTCGAGGAAGCAAAAAAGGACTTTTAGAGGATAATTTAGCAAATAAATCGTTTTTTATACCAAAAAAATCATATTTTTGTTATTTATTTTGCTAAATTTCTATGCTATAATATTTTAGCAAAATATTTACATGTTTAACATGCGGAGGTAGTTTTTATGCAAGCCAGAGATGTACTTAAGGACTTGGTAGCCATCAATACCATTGGAGATAAGTGCAATCACGAGATCATGGACTACATCGAAGCCTTTTACGAAAAGCTGGGAATCAGCGTGGAGAGAAGGGCCAATGAGAAGACCGGCAAGGAAGTCCTCATTGCAAGTTATGGTAAGGATCCCGCCATGGGATTCATGGGACATACGGATACCGTGGATATCACAGACGGTTGGGTGACGGATCCCTTCGTTCTGACGGAGAAGGAAGACGGCATGCTCTACGGCCTGGGTGCCTGCGATATGAAGGGTGGCATGGCCTGCTGGATGGCAGCCATCGCGAACACCGATCTCGCTTCTTTGAGAAGAGGCTTCAAATGCTACCACACCTATGATGAAGAGATCATGTTCGAGGGAGTTTATGATTTGGTAAACGCCCATGAGAAATTCCCGCCTCACATGATCGTCGCAGAACCTACGGACTTTAAGCCCGCCATCGGAAGTAAGGGTCTCCTCGAGATCATCTTCACCTTCAAGGGAGTGACGACTCATTCCAGCACGCCCATCGAAGGCAAGAGTTCCAACAAGAACGCGGTTAGATTCTTAAATAAGATGATGGATTTCGAACTGGAACTCAGAAAGAACCGCACGGAGTTCTTTGAGATCCCTTATCCTACTATGAATATAGGAATCATTAACGGCGGCACATCCATCAACAAGGTACCGGCGGAGACCGTCATCTATCTGGACTTCAGAATCTGCGATTCCGAGAAGGAATATCCTCTCATCAGAAAGTTCATCGACGACGCTCTTGAGGGAGTGGATGCATCCTACGAGATCATCAATGACATTCCGTCCTTCGTCAACAAGAGCAAGTTGGTGCAGGTGTATGAAGAAAAGACCGGAACTCCCGGAGCTCCTTTCTTCGGCATCACCGAAGGATCCTTCTTCCCCGGTGATAAGATCATCATAGGCCCCGGCCCCATGACTGCTCATGAAAAGAATGAGCATGTATCCATCGAGCATCTGGAGAAGACCCAGAAACTCTATGAAGAAATGCTCAAGATAGTCTGCGACTGATCGCAGCCCCAAACAAGTTAATAAAGTTCCATCAAGCTTTATTATATATTTATGATTCGTTATATTTTGTTATTATTTCGGATTTTTAAAGGAGGGAAAAATATGAGTAATGGCCCTAAGGTGGGAGAGAAGAAGAAATTCAATCTGCCACACGTATTTATCATCTTATTCTGCATTATGATCATCTGCGCGATCGCCACCTACATCATTCCCGCTGGTACATTCGATTACCAGGAGAATGCTGATGGAAGAAACGTAGCAGTTCCCGGAACATGGCACGCTTATGAAAAGGGTGCTGAAGGTTCCCCTTCACCCGTAGGTCCTTTCAGACTGTTCGAGCTGGTATATGAAGGTATGTGCAATGCTGCTGATATCTCATTCCTGGTATTCATCACATACTGCTCTGTAACCTTCATCATCAAATCCGGCGCATTCGAAGGTGCTGTAGGCGCACTGCTGAAGATCTTCAAGGGCGACAGCTCCTTGATCACAATCCCTATCTTCATCGCTCTTATCGGTGCTGGTTCTTCCACAGTAGGTATGTTCGAGGAGTGGTTACCGTTCATTCCTGTATTCGCAGCCATCTATACTGGCATGGGCTATGATGCTCTTACCGGTCTGATGGTAATCGCATTCGGTGCAGGTATGGGTTACTCCGGAGCTATCATGAACCCCTTCACCGTCGGTGTTGCACAGGGTATCGCAGAAGTTCCTTACATGTCAGGCACAGGCTATCGTCTGATCTGCCACGCTGTAATGATCATTATCGCATCCATCTTCATCATCAGATATGCTATCAAGGTTAAGAAAGATCCTGAAAACTCCTATGTTTATGGAATCGAAGGCCTTGTTAGAAAAGAAGGCGAAGATGTACAGGTACACGGAGAGTTCACACTTGCTCACAAGCTGGTACTCCTTGACCTGGTTGCTACCATCGTACTCGTTATCGTAGGCGTTATGAAGTGGCAATGGTACTTCTCACAGATCTGCGCGATCTTCCTTATCATGGCTATCGTCGCTGCAATCATCATGAGATGGAACCTCCACAAAGTTGGAGATCTCCTCGTTGCTGGATTCATGGAAGCTACAACAGCTGCTATGATGATCGGTATCGCTCGTGGAGTTAAGCTCGTACTTCAGGAAGGTGGAATCATCGACACCGTAGTAAACGGAATGTCAATGCCTCTGTCCCACATGCCTCTGTGGCTGTCAGCTATCTGCATGCTCATCGTACAGACCATCCTCAACTTCTTCATTCCTTCCGGCTCCGGCCAGGCAGCAGTATCCATGCCTATCATGGCACCTCTTGCTGACATCCTTGGAATGAACAGAGACGTAGCTGTACTTGCATACCAGTTCGGTGATGGTTTATCCAACATCATTTGGCCTACCGCTTTCGCAGCAGTAGTTGCAGGACTTGCTAAAGTTCCTCTTGAGAAATACTGGAAGCTTGCATTCAAGCTCTTCGGAATCCTCGTTGTTGCACAGGCAGTCCTCATGGCAGTTGCTGTAATGATCAACTTCGGTGGCTGATCAACGGGAAGCTGATTCAGGCCATCAGCGGCCCGGTAAAAGTTAAAGACATTTTACAATTTACAGACACGAATCATAAAAAGAAAAAGAAGTGCTGCTTGTCAGCACTTCTTTTTTTATGTTTTCCGGAGCTGTTCATAGAAGAGGAAACCCCGCTATGAAGCGGGGTCAGTCTTTAGTTATTGCTGTTATTGTTCTTTTTCTTCTTGATCAGAACTGCAGCGCCAATGGCTATGACGGCTGCTGCTCCCAGAGCGCAGATGAGAATGTAATCGGGGCTCTCAGTTGCTGCAGTCTCTTCGGTTTCAGCAGCATCATCGGACTGAGCTGTATCCGCATCCTCTGTGTAGGTGCCTTCGTTGGCGGCAGTTTCTACGCCGTTGACATAAAGCTTGTGACCGTTGAGGTAGATGTTGGAGTTATCTGAATCTTCGTTGGTCAGACTGTCAACATAAGTGTCGCCTGTAAGGACCAGTACTGAATCCGCTGACATGGTGAGGTCCACCTGCTTGGCCTGATCCTCGTTATCGATGGCGCTCTTTAAGACTGTGCCGTTATTCAGGGTAAGGTCCAGAGTTGAAATGCTGTCGACGATAATGTCGCCGGTAGCCTTCTGGTTAGATAAGGTGGCTGTCACGGTGCCGCCGTTAGAGCCTTCGTTTCCCCAGGCGCCTTTCTGGATCCTCAGGAAATCGCCGCTCTCGTTGGTGATGGTGTTGTTTTCAAGATAGATCTCCGCAGTCGTGTTGGTCACGAAAATCGTATCCCCGTTCAAAACATTGATCTCAGAGTTTTTTGCGGTGAAATTGGCAGTCCCTTCGTCGGCGTCTCCGGACATGGACTGGTAAAGGAAGATGGCCTTATAGGTCTCGGACTGTCCGTTCAAAGAATTGTTATCCGCAGTAAGCTTCACTCCGCTGAGGGTGACACTGTTTTTGCCTTCGACTACCACGCCCTCGGATGAGTTAGATACCATCTCAGCATCGTTAACGGTTATATCTGCTGTTGAATATACTACCGGGGAGCCTACACCATTTGATTCATAGCTTCCACCGTTGATGGTCATGGTACCGCCTCCTCTGTCGGACCTTATGGGGGCTGAGGAGTTGCCGGAAGTTTTGGCGATCACGTTATCTGCTGTGAGAGTTCCGCCTCCGGTGACCATGACTGCTCCGGAGTTGTTGGATGTAGTCGTGATGGTCGAATCAGAAATATTGATCTCTCCGGAACCGATGGCGAAGACCGCATTGGCGTGAGCGCCGTCAGTGGTGATATCGGAATTGGTTATTGTAAGCTTGCCGTCAGTCGCCAGGACTGCTGCGTTGGTACCATAAAAGTCGGAATCATCTCCGTCAGAATCCCCGGTCTTGGTGACCGTTGCCTTATCGATAGTGGAGGTCCCTCCTGATGAGAGGAGAGCCTGTTCGTTGGACTGGCTCGAAGTATAGGTCTTGCCGCTTTCGTTGGTATCTTCGGTGAGCTCGGTGGCGGCGGTGTAGCTTATATCAGTTGCTTGTCCTCCGGGGGTGCCTGAAGGGGGATCTCCGGGAGGGTTGCCGTTGCCGCCTGAAGGGGGATCTCCGGGAGGGTCACCCTGAGGAGGACCATTTCCGTCAGGTGGTTCGGGAGGCGCAGAGCCGGAAGGACCGGACTGCGCAGCTGTGCTCTGGTCAGAGCCGGATCCGTCGCTTCCGCTGTCAGCGAAGGCGAAGGTGAAAGCTGATGCAGTGACTATGGTCACTATCAGCGCCGAAATGAGCACCTGGGAGAAAATGCGTTTTCGGCTGAAAGTTTTTTGCTGTGATTTATATGTATCTTTCATTTTTATTTCCTCTTTTCGTTGTAGTGGCACATGGATCATTGCCTTTGTGCTTTTGTTTATGGTCTAAAAATAACAGAACTATGTGTTGAACAAGTGTATAAATTATAGAAGAAACAAAAAAATACAGCGTGCTCATTGCGAACACGCTGTAAAAGAGTTTTTCACATTTATGACAGAGAATCCGCCATTGATTCGGCGAATTTCATAAGGCCGCCGGAAAGAGCATCCATGAAATCGTCGGAATCGGCTACGTTTTTGACCAGCCATTTACCGTCCTTCTTGACTAGCTTGGAGGTGACGGTGATCTCTTTATTCTTCTCCGCCTTGTTTATGGCTTCGTCGAACTTCTGACTTATGATCTTGTTGACTTCAGCCTCCAGCTCTTCCTGACTCAGGCCGGCCATGCTGAGAGCCACATAATCTGAAAGCATATCGTTCAGGATATCTCCCATAAGAGCGGCGACGTCGTAGGTGGTAAAATGCACGTCCACCGTGGCGTCGGATCCGGAGATGGTCTCGTTATCCAAAGAATAATCGAAGTCGAAGAGCTTGTCGAGAAGCGTGTCTGCCATGCCGCCCATAACAGGGTCTGCTGCCTCATCGGAAAAGTCGAAGTCATCGGAGGAGCCTTCGTAATACTCCTTCATGGCCTCGAAATCCCTGGCCTTGAGAGCCTTGAGAAAAGCGTCCATGGTCTGGGTGGGCGAGATGCTGCTTTCGGAATCTCCCGAAGGAAGGTCGGTCGGTTTGGTCCGGCCGCAGGAGGTCATGGTGAAGACCAGAGCCAGAATTATAAAAATGCAAAATATTTTCTTCATAGTTTCCCCCTTTATCAGATCTTTTTTGCCAGATCACATATATTTTATTACAGACCGAGGCCAAGGTCAACATTTTAGTAATTGACGCAAAACCGGTGTAAAATTTTTTGCAGTCAGCCATTGACAACTCCTAATGGGAAGAATATAATACAGTTGAACGATGATTCAATTGTTCAATTGTTTGTTAAAAACAGGAGAAAGAAAATGATCAAAGAATATTTAGATATCGAGAATTGTGACGTCAACATCATCCATGACGAGGTGGTAAAGGAAGTCAGCGGCAGCATGCCCGAGGATGAAGTGGTCATGGATCTGGCAGATACCTTCAAGGTCTTCAGTGACTTCACCAGGGTCAAGATCCTGCTGGCTCTGCTGAACCACGAGATGTGCGTCTGTGACATTTCGGCCCTTCTGGGAATGACCAAGTCCGCGGTATCCCACCAGCTCAGGGTCCTTAAGCAGTCCAATCTGGTGAAGAACAGAAGAGGCGGCAAGCAGGTGTACTATTCCATCGCCGACGAACACGTGGAGACCATCATAAGCAATGGCATGGAGCACGTGCTGGAGTAGGGCGTTAAGATCGTCAGAGAGCCATAAGGCAGAATATATGAGCCGCAAGGCAGAATGGAGACTGAAATGAAAAAGACTTATAAGATCGAAGTAGATTGTGCAAACTGTGCAAACCTCATGGAAGAGGCCACGAAGAACACCGAAGGCGTAAAGGATGCTACCGTAAGCTTCATGACACTGAAGATGAAGGTGGAGTTCGAAGAAGGCGCTGACCCCGCCGAAGTTATGCCCAGAGTTCTTGAGAACTGCAGAAACGTTGAAGACGAGTGCGAGATATATTTCGAGTAAAAGTGTTTTGCGCTGAACAAAGAGATCAGTCATGAATAAGAAGCAAAAAAATCTTCTCACAAGGATCATCGTGGCGGCGGTGTTTTTCGTACCCCTCTACCTGATCTCGGAAGATATCGTAAAAGTGAATATGCCCCGGTGGGCCATACTTTTGCTGTTCATGGTGCCTTACCTGGTGGTAGGTCACGACATCATTAGGAAGGCCTGGAAGGGGATCCTCAAGCATCAGGTCTTCGATGAGCACTTCCTTATGACCATAGCCACCATAGGCGCCATAGTCATCGGCGAGTACGGCGAAGGCGTTGCCGTAATGCTGCTTTACCAGGTGGGCGAGCTTTTCCAGAGTTACGCCGTCGGAAAGAGCAGGAAAAACATTACGGAGCTTATGGATATCCGCCCGGATTATGCCAACATAGAGACTGAAGAGGGCCTGGAAAGAGTGGATCCTGACGAGGTGGAGATCGGCACGGTCATCGTGGTACAGCCCGGCGAGAAGGTGCCCCTTGACGGAATCGTCCTGAGCGGGACCTCTACCCTCAACACCGCAGCCCTCACAGGAGAAAGCAGGCCCAGAGACGTGGCTGAAGGGGACGAGATCCTTTCAGGCTGCATCAATATGACGGGAGTCCTTCGGGTGGAGACCACCAGGGAATTCGACGAATCCACAGCGTCTAAGATCCTGGATCTCGTGGAAAACGCGGCGTCCCTTAAGTCTAAATCGGAGAATTTCATCTCAAGATTTGCAAAAGTATATACGCCTGTCGTCTGCTATGCAGCGCTGGCTGTAGCGATCTTGCCGCCGATCTTTATCATGATCACCAAGATCGGAATGTCAGGCTATGCGGGGCTGGGAGCGCTTTGGGGGGACTGGATACTGAGAGCCTGTACCTTCCTGGTCATCAGCTGTCCCTGCGCCATCGTAATCAGCATTCCTTTGAGTTTCTTCGCAGGATTAGGTGGGGCCAGCAATCAGGGTATCCTCATCAAAGGTTCCAACTATCTGGAGACCATGGCTAAGGTCAGAGCTGTAGCATTCGATAAGACCGGGACCATCACCAGGGGAAACTTCGCCGTTACAGAAGTGCATCACAATGTTTTGGATAAGAAGGAACTGCTGCGTTATGCTGCTCATGCTGAGTACAACTCATCCCATCCCATCAGCCTGAGCCTCAAAGAAGCCTATGCTTCGGAGGGCGGCAGTCTGGATCCATCGTGTATAAGCAATGTACGGGAAATCAGCGGCCAGGGCGTTACCGCCAGGGTCGAAGACAGGGAAATCGCCGTTGGAAACGAGAAGCTTATGGCGGCTCAGGGAGTGGAATTCAATCACTGTCATTCCGTAGGAACCATAATCCATGTAGCTTTGGACGGGAAATACGCAGGGCATATAGTTATCGCCGATCAGCTCAAGGAAGATGCGCGGGATGCTATGGGAGCTCTGAAGGCTGCGGGTGTTAACAAGCTTGTCATGCTGACAGGAGACGCGGAGCCCGTGGCAGCCAAGGTTGCAGGGGAAGTGGGGCTCACTGAGTACCATGCTGAACTCATGCCTCAGGACAAGGTTTCCATCGTAGAGGAACTTCTGAAGGAAAGCACGGAATCAAGCCGTCTGGCCTTCGTGGGAGATGGTATAAACGATGCGCCGGTGCTGAGCCGCGCCGATATCGGTATCGCCATGGGAGCCCTGGGGTCTGATGCGGCCATCGAAGCCGCAGACGTAGTACTTATGGACGACGATCCCATGAAGATCTCAAAGGCCATCAAGATCGCCAGAAAGTGCCTGCGCATAGTAAAGGAAAACATCACCTTTACTTTGGCGGTCAAGATAGTATGCCTCATTCTGGCAGCTGTGGGCATCGCCAACATGTGGGTGGCCATCTTCGCTGATGTGGGAGTCATGATACTGGCAGTCCTAAACGCCATCAGGTGCCTTATGGTGAAAAATCTATAAATATTTCAGGCAATAAAAAAGCCGGCCCTTTATGATACTGAGGGGCCGGAATTTTTTTGAATAAAATTCTGTTAGCCGAGGATGTCGCAGACTTCAGCGCCGGTCATGCCGACCTTGATGCCCAGCTTCTCGCCTTCTTTGGAGACTGCCTTGACGGGGTTCTTAAGAAGATCGTCGAAGGAAGCACCTCCGATGACGCATGCTGCGTCGGAAACTGCATCTGAAGTATTCAGATTGAGATATCCGCACATGATATAACCCTTCTTGCAAACCATTACCAGCATGTTGGGATGGCCTTCACCGCCGGGAGCGTTGATGTGTACGCCCTGTACGAGATTTCCGTTTACGTTGAGAATATCAGTTTTGATCATTTTTATCTCCTTTCGCTGATGTCAGCAGCTCATATTGGATCGGATCCGGCTTAGCCGGCCCGTGTTTTACTTGATGCTGTAATAATATAACATAATGTGGATAATTTCAATCCCTACTTCATAGCTTCCTTCAGGACTTCGAGATTGCTTTCCATGATGCCCAGATAGGTAGTGCCGGCTATTGCATCGTCGCCGGATACGGACTGCATGGAATTAAGAACCAGGATCTGCTGGTCTTTGTTTTCGGTGTTCTGAACGATGGTCTCAGCCAGTTTCTGGTCGGAACCCTCGATGGTCAGGACAGAACGGAGTCCCAGCTCGTCCACCTTCTTGGAAAGGAAGGTGACGGTCTCGAAGCTGGCTTCTGTTTCCGCTGAGCAGCCCGCGAAAGCCGCAAAATACTCTATGCCGTAATCGTCGGTCAGATAACGGAAGGGGAAGCGGTCTCCGAAGAGGACGGTCTTCACGGGAGCTTCTGATACGGCGGTCTGGTATTCATTATCCAGAGCCCGGATCTTGGCTATGTATGCTTCGGCATTTGCCTTGTAAGACTCGGCGTTTTCTGGATCCGCTGAAGAAAGGGCATCGCTGATGGCGGTCACCAGAGTTTCAGCGTTTCTCAAAGAAAGCCAAACATGCTCGTCGTATTCGGGCTCCTCTTCGCCATCTTCACCATCTTCGGCCTCCCCCTGCATGCCTTCTGCCAGTTCTTCCTCCTTGGCAGCGTCACCCAGAACTTCCAAAAGATTTACGACCACCATGTTTTCGTTGGTAGCGTTGGCCAGAGCGTCGCCTACCCATTTATCTGATTCTCCGCCGACATAGACGAAAACGTCGGCTGTCGAGATCTTAAGAATGTCATCTGCGCTGGGCTGGAAGCTGTGGGGGTCCACGCCGTTTTTGATGAGCATGTTGACCTGAGCGCCCTGAGGGTTGTCGCCCAGTACATTTCTTACCCAGTCGTATTCAGGGAAGATGGTGGTCACGATCTGGAGCGCCTCTTCCTCTTGAGGTTCATCCCCGGGTACCTGAGGGGAGCCTTGGCTGCTGCAGCCTGCGAGACAGCAGACCATAAGGGCTAAAACAGCCATCAATACTATGTATCTTTTGAATATATTCTTCACGTTGATTCCTCCGTTAATTGCTTGGTCAGCGGCGCCCAAAGGGCTGCCTGACACATGAGTTTCGGGACCCATGTATTCGAAGCAGGCAGGGCTGCCGGCGTCAATTATATCTTCTCGAACCGGGAATGTCAAGCCTTCAAAGACCGGACCGCACTGATATCTTGGCAAGTGCAAAAAATTTTAGTACAATATATATACTATTGTAAGGAGAAATGGATCAATGAAGTACAGAACCAACAGAAAAACAGGAGACAGAATAAGCGAGATCGGTATGGGGACTTCCGTGCTCTTTCAGGCGGGAATGGATGAAGGCTCAAAGATTCTGAGGCGCGCTTATGAGGGCGGCATCAACTATTTCGACCTGGCAGGTGGCCATGGCGACAATTTCCCCATCTTCGGCAATGCCCTGGCGGACGTCAGGAAGGACGTCTTTTATCAGGTCCATTTCGGCGCAGATTACAGCAAAGGAGAATATGGCTGGGACCTGGGCCTGGAAAGCGTGAAACGCTCCATCGATAAAGAACTGACGGAACTTAAGACCGACTATATAGATTATGGCTTCATACATTGCCTGGATGAGGCAAGTGATTGGGAAACTTTCAAAGAAAACGGTGTCTGCGAATACATTCAGAAACTGAAGAAAGAAGGCGTGGTGAGACATATCGGCATGTCATCCCACACGCCGTCTGTGGCACACTTGATCCTGGACGAGGCGGAAGTGGACATGATGATGTTCAGCATAAGCCCGGCCTACGACTATGGTCATGGAGACTATGCTTTCGGAGAAGTGAATGAGAGGATGGACCTCTACAGAAGGTGTGAAAAGGAGGGCATCGGCATAACCGTCATGAAAGTCTACGGTGCAGGCCAGCTCCTGAGCGCGGAGCTTTCGCCTTTCGGCAAGGCCTTAAGCGAGTATCAGTGCATCAAATACGCTCTGGATAAACCCGGAGTTCTGACCGTCGTTCCGGGAATAGAGACCATGGAGCAACTGGAGATCCTTCTTGGTTATCATGATCAGCCGGAAGAAGCGACGGATTATTCGATCCTCGGTGAACTGGAGCCTGCAAAGGCCGCCGGACGCTGCGTGTACTGCAATCACTGCATGCCATGCCCCGCGGGCCTCGACATCGGTCTCATCAACAAATACTATGATCTGGCCCGCGTTGGCGACACCCTGGCCCGGGAGCACTACCTGACCCTGGAAACCACAGCCTCCGACTGCGTGTCCTGCGGCCACTGCGATTCCCGCTGCCCCTTCAGCGTCAGCCAGAGCGAGAGGATGCGGGAGATCGCGGAATATTTCGGGAAATAGTTTTCGGCCCTTTCGCAAAAAATATAATGACGCAGAGGAAGCGCTCTCCTGCGTCATTTTTGATTGATTATGGATTTTACTGCCTGAGCGGCCCGGCCCGCGCCCTGGGCAGTAACGAATTTTTTACTTACTGCCCGCGGGCCGGGATTACCCCAGCAGGCAGTAAAATTTCTGTTTAGGACTTACTGCCTATAGGCCGTGTCGCCACTCCCAGGCAGTAAAAGTTAACTCGATTACTGCCCGGGAGGCATGCTCCCCCTCGCAGGCAGTAACATTTCTGTGTAGGATTTACTGCCTACAGCCCAGGCTCCCCCGCCCGGGCAGTAAGGGATTTTTGACATTACTGCCTGGGAAAGGGGGTTCCCCAACTAGGCAGTAACACCGCTGTTCGTGCAGTAACACCGTTGTCCGTGCAGTAACACCGCTGTCCGTGCAGTAACACCGCTGTCCGTGCAGTAACACCGTTGTCCGTGCAGTAACACCGTTGTTCGTGCAGTAACGCCGCTGCCATTCAAACAGTATCAAGTCATTATTCGAAAAGCTGTCTCTCTTTCTTGAGCTCGTCCTTCCTTCCCTGGATACGGCCCAGGGCATACATGAGGAGGGTAGCGCAGAGTAAGTTGATCCAGCCCAGGTGGGAGACTCCGATGCTGTTGGCGACACCGATAAAAAGATTTGCCAGGCCTATCCAGAAGAGCATCTTGCCGATGCGGTCCAGATGAGCGATCCTGGAATCGATGTCAGAGTAAAGATCGAAGGCGCCGAGCTCTGCAGGCTTCCTGTAATAATGCCACTGAATGATGCGGCCTATGTATTCCACGCCGGATTCTCTTAAGAATTCCAGATAACCATCATCATGAGGGCGCATCTCCATGCGGATGTTATACTCACCGGGTTCAGTCTTCACGAAGGTGTAGTTGCAGAATCCGACAGCCGTCAGCGTCCAGCCCTGAGCAGCCATTTCATTGAGCCATTCTTCTTCCTTATCGTAATTCCATACAAGAAATATTTTCCAGATTTTCTTAGTCTCTCTCATCTTTCTTCCCCTCCTTCCAGGGCTTTCGCAACCACCAGGTCGCCGTTTCTTACCAGTTCTCTCAAACGCTCGATCTCCTTGAGCAGTATCTCGCGTCCCTTATCCGTCAGTTTATATTCTTTCTTGCGGCTGCCGGCCTCTACCGGAAGCTGCTGGATCCAGCCTTTGGTGGACAGCGCCGTCAGCGCTCCGTACAGGGTCCCCGGCGCCAGCTTCACGCGGCCCTGGGACATCTCCTCGACCTGCTGCATGATACCGTAGCCGTGGGCCGGCCGGTATAAAGCCAACAGTATATAATAGGTGGATTCCGTCAAAGCGTAATTGTTATCCATTTTGATTCTCCTTCGTCAACCGATATATCGTCTCTCGATATATCGTAACCATATTATATCGGCACACGATATAATTGTCAATAGGTTTTTGAAAGTTTTTTGCAAAAAACTTTCTATATATATTATGTGCTGTTTATGGTATAATTATTCTATTAGGATTGAAATCAAAAAACACCACGGAGGGACATTAGAATGAGACCGATAACAGAACGTGTTGATGAGATAAGAGACGAGATCCGCCAGGTCTCCCACGAGATCCATGAAAACCCGGAACTGGGTAACGAAGAGTTCCATTCGGTAGAGCTTCTGACGGGGCTCCTGAAGAAATATGGTTTCGCCATTGAGACCAACATCTGCAACATGCCCACGGCTTTCATCGCAAGCTACAAAGGCTCCAAGCCCGGCCCGGTCATCGGCTACCTTGCCGAGTATGACGCACTCCGCGGCATGGGTCACGCCTGCGGTCACAATATGATCGGAACTCTGGCTTGCTGCTGTGCCATTGCGCTCAGAGAAGCCGTCGACGAGTACGGCGGAGAGGTGAGAGTCATCGGCGCACCTGCAGAAGAGACCATGGGAGGCAAATGCGCCATGGCTGAAGCAGGGTATTACGACGATCTGGCAGTAGCTATCATGGGACATCCCAATGGCAAACACGCAGCTTCAGGCAAGATGATGGCCATCGACTCACAGAGATTCGAGTTCTTTGGAAAGGCAGCTCACGCAGCCGCGGCTCCGGAAGCAGGCATCAACGCTCTTAACGCTGTGCTCCTTACCTTCCATAACATAGATGCTCTGAGACAGCACACTGTGGACAGCGCCCGCGTTCACGGAGTCATTCGTGACGGCGGAGTGGCAGCCAATATCGTGCCCGAATACGCCAGCTGCGAGTTCTACATCAGAGCAGAGACTTCCAAATATTGCTTAGCTTTCAGCGAGAGAGTCAAGAACTGTGCAAGAGCAGGCGCCCTGGCTACCGGCTGTGAGCTCAAGATCACCAACTTTGAAGGTTACTACGATGACCTTCACACTAACGAGACTTTGTCTGCCCGTTCTGTACAGCACACTCACGAATTCGGCGTGACTCAGGACATGCCCGCAGCTGATGGTTCAGGTTCATCTGATATCGGAAACGTCAGCTATCGCTGCCCTTGCATCCACCAGTGGTTCGATGTTGTGGGAGATCCCAGCGTGCCTCTTCACACTGCAGAGCTTTGCGCCGGAGCGGATTCCGACTACGGCTACGATGAGATGTTCAAAGTGGCCAAGGCCTTCGTGGCAACAGGTGAAGACGTGCTGACGGATCCTGAGTTCCTCAAGGCGGTCCGCGCTGAGTTCGATCTTCTGGAGAGAGAATAATATGATCAAAAAATTAAAAGAAAGTATTGATCCTAAATATTTCAAAATATGCCTTTACGCGGCTGCCACTGTGGTAGTCGTGGCGGTGATCCTGGCCATACTGTATTTTTCAGGAGGATTCTGGACCAAGCTGTGGAAACTTTTCAAGGCCGTGCTGAGCCCCATCATCCTGGGCGGCATCATCTGCTACCTTATGATGCCCTTAGTGCAGTTCTGTGAGCAAAAAATTTTCAAGGCACAGGGCAGATCCTGGGAGCGTCCTGCTTCTGTAGCCCTGAGTTTCCTGGCGGTGATCGCAGTGATCACTCTGATCCTGCTGGCAGTCATCATCACCGTAAACAAGAGCATCACCAACATAGACTTTGAATATATCAAGAACTTCGTGGCATCTGTTCAGGTTGAGTTCAGCAGCGTCATCGATAGCATCGAGCAGAAGGTCTCCGAGATGGGGCTTCCTGTAAGCAAGATCGGCTCCTTTGTTTCAAGCCTTGTGGGCGGCGTCGTGGATGTTGCCACAGGACTGGTCTTCGGAGTGATCTTCTCCATCTACTTCCTTTTGGATGGCAACAGGATCTTCTCCTACTGGAAAAGAGCGTTCGTACTTACAGCCGGTGAAACAGCCGAAGAAAAGCTCATGGCCTTTGCATCCGATGCAGACAAAGCTTTTTCGGGCTACATCAGGGGCCAGTTTCTGGATGGCCTGATCACGGGAACGGTATCAGCTATAGTTTTCCTGATCATAGGCGTTCCCAGCGCTATCGTTGTCGGCATATTGATCGCCATAGGAAATCTGATTCCCTACGTAGGGCCCCTTATGGGCTATGTGGGACTCATTACCGTATGCCTTCTGGAAGGCGAGGTCAACAAACTGATCATAGGAGCTATATGCCTCGTGATCATAATGTTTCTGGATGGAAACGTACTCAATCCGAAACTTCTGTCAAGCAGCGTCAAGGTACACCCTCTTTTGGTGGTGGCCGCCCTCATCGGAGGCGGCGCCCTGGGAGGTTTGCTGGGAATGATCGTGGCCGTACCCTGCGCCGCTCTTCTGAAACTTCAGTTTGACAGATATCTCCAAAGAAAAGAAGAAATCAAACAGATCGGAGAAGTGGGAGGTGAAGAATGTTAACTAAATTATTTAAGGCTGCACCTGCGGTAATAATCATTGCCGCCCTTGCTCTGATGCTTTTCATAGGCAGAAATTTTTTGGATGAGAAGCTGCCTGTAATCGGACAGAACTACTATAAGGATTTCAAGTCTTCGGCTGAACTGGAATACAAGTATTCTCAGAAGGGGCCCCATGCTGTAAAGGATTACACCATGGAAAGCGGCAGCGATAAAGTGGGCGAGATCGGCGTATGGTATCCCGGAGACATGCAGGGCGAGAAAGCTCCCATGATCCTTGTGGTCAACCCCAGCAAGATCGCGCAGCATAAGTACAAAGCCTTCTTTGAAAGGCTGGCTTCCTGGGGCTTCGTGGTAGTGGGAAATGAAGACCCTCAGACCGGTAACGGCGAGTCTGCTTCACTTACCCTGGATGCCATGATGAATCTCGTTGATACTCATCCTCTGAGAGAAGTCATAGACTACGACAGGATCGGCATCATAGGTTACTCCCAGGGTGGAGCAGGCGCTTTGGCTGCTGCCACAGAATATGAAAACGGAAGCACCTATAAAGCCATCTTTGCCGGTTCTCCGGTCTGCCCTGAGGTAGGCAAGGATTACGGCTGGACCTACGATCTCTCCAAGATCACCGTGCCTTGCTTCATGGATGCCGGAACCGGAAACAGCGACAGCGGAAATGATGCTGAAGACGTTACCGGAGTAGCGCCGCTGACCTTCCTCATGGATTCCTATGATTTAATGGATGAGAGCGTGGATAAGATCACCGGCAGAATAGTCGGCGCTGAGCATGCAGATACGCTTCTCAGATCCGATGGCTATATGACAGCCTGGATGCTTTACCAGCTGGCAGGGGATCAGGAAGCTGCGAAAGCCTTCACAGGCAACAGCGCAGAGATCCTTTCCAATGAAAACTGGCAGGATGTTCAGAAAAACAACTAAAAACAACCATAAAATTCTGAAAATTTAGAATTTAATACTGGATAAGACCCTCCAAATGTGCTATAATCCCAATTTGTCAGTACTTTTTTGGAGGGTTATTTTTTATGAACGATAATTTAAGAGATGCTGCAGAACGCGGTGCCTTTTCAGGCAAGATCGGCTATGTGCTTGCAACCGCAGGGTCTGCTGTAGGACTGGGCAATATCTGGAGATTCCCTTATCTTGCCGCAAGCTACGGCGGAGGGATCTTCCTTCTGGTATATCTGATCCTGGCCCTTACTTTCGGATACACTCTCATGATGTCCGAAAGTACTTTGGGAAGACTGACGGGCAAGAGTCCCGTCGGAGCCTTCACTGCATTTTCCCAGAGGAAGCTGTCTAAGGCAGGCGGCTGGGTCAACGCGGTCATACCCATGCTGATCCTTCCCTATTACAGCGTAATAGGCGGCTGGGTCTGCAAATATCTTTTCGAATACATCAAAGGAAACGTAGCAGGAACTGCGCAGGATGACTTTTTCGGCGGCTTTATTTCATCAGCCGGAGACGCTGAACTTTGGTTCATCGTATTTACGGCTCTGACACTCATCGTCATCGTGGCGGGAGTTGAAAACGGCGTAGAGAAGGTATCCAAAGTCATGATGCCTGTACTCGTATGTCTGGCCATAATCGTTGCCATATATTCCATGACAAGACCCGGCGCAGTCAAGGGTATAGAGTATTTCCTTGTGCCGGATATCAAGCATTTCTCATGGATGACCGTAGTTGCGGCTCTCGGTCAGATGTTCTATTCCCTTTCCATCGCCATGGGTATCCTCATCACCTACGGATCATACATGAAGAGGGACGTTGACATTGAGAAAGCCACACACCAGGTAATCTTCTTTGACAGCGGTATCGCCATCCTGGCCGGACTCATGATTATTCCTGCCGTATTCGCCTTCTCCGGCGGAGATCCGGCAATGCTTAACAAAGGCCCCGGCCTCATGTTCGTCACGATCCCCAAGGTCTTCGAGAGCATGGGCTTCGGAAGAGGCATCGGTATCCTCTTCTTCGTCCTGGTGCTTTTCGCAGCCCTTACCAGCGCCATCTCCCTGGCAGAGACCTGCGCGTCAACTTTCCAGGATGAGCTGGGACTGAGCAGGGTAAAGGCCACAGGAACGGTAGCGGTCATTATGATAGTTCTGGGATCCCTTTCATCCCTTGGCTTCAGCAGCCTGTCCTTCGTGACCGTCATCGGTATGGACATCCTGAGCTTCTTCGATTTCCTGACGAACTCAGTCATGATGCCTATAGCCGCATTGGCCACCTGCCTGTTCATAGTAAAGCGCGTGGGCCTGAACAATATCTCGGCAGAGGTAAGCTTATCATCGAAGTTCCGTTTTGAGGGCATGTACAGAGTCTTCATCAAGTCTGTAGCCCCCATTTTCCTCGTGGTGATCTTCCTCAGCTCCTTAGCATCGGCCTTCGGACTGCTGAACATTTAATATTCCAAAAAACTTTCAGCCGGGGATCTGTTCCCCGGTTTTGTTTTACAATTTTTTGCACAAAGATTCTTTGCTTCTTGAAGATGTGAAAAATGGATGATATAATATACAATAGGGGTATGGGATAACGGACCCGAAAGGAGGGTATTATGCTAAAAGGAATCTATAATTACTCAGAAATAGGCAAACTTAAAAAGGTACTTTTGCACAGACCCGGTGCTGAATTAGAGGCACTGACCCCTGATACTCTGGGCGAGATGCTGTTTGAAGATATTCCTTTCCTGAGAGTTGCTCAGCAGGAACACGATAAATTTGCCGAACTCCTTAAAGAGAATGGAGTTGAGGTAGTTTACTATGTGGATGAAGCTGCCAGAGCAATGGAGAACGAAGAAGTCAGAGATGAATTCATCAGAGAGTTCCTTAAACTTTCCAGAATCAACTCTGTGGGACTCAGCACAGCCATAACCGAGTATCTTAAAGCCATGACACCTAAGGACATGGTCGCCAAGGTCATCTCCGGTATCAGAAGAAACGAAGTCAAGACTGATAAAGTTACTTCCCTCATGGACCTTATCGAGGGAGAGAACGCATATGTTTCCGATCCCATGCCGAACCTGTACATGACCCGTGACCCGGGCTGCTGCGTAGGTGAAGGTATCACCGTAAACCATATGCATACAGACGCAAGACGTCGCGAAGCTATGATCCTGAGATATATCTTCAGATATGCCGATGGTTTTGCTAAAGAGGGAGATCAGCTCTGGTATGATATCAGAGACAGCTATTCCATCGAAGGCGGAGACATCGCAGTTATCAATAAGGACACAGTAGCAGTTGCAGTATCCCAGAGAACCACAGCTCTTGCTGCTGAGAACCTGGCCAGAAATCTGCTGCAGAATTCCGGCTTCAAGAAGATCCTTGCTTTCGATATCCCTAAGACCGGTGAGATAACCCACCTTGATACTGTATTCACCATGGTGGATTATGATAAGTTCACTATCCATCCGGAGATCCAGGGACCTTTGGATGTATTTGAGATCACGCTGGACAGCAAGGGCGAGCTTAAGTTCAACAACCTGACTGACAGCCTTGACAAGGTAATGGCCAGAACTCTCGGCGTTCCCGCAGTCAAGCTCATCAAGTGCGGCGGAGACAACCTTCTGGTTTCCCAGAGAGAGCAGTGGAACGACGGTTCCAACACTCTCTGCATCGCTCCCGGAGTCGTAATCACCATCGACAGAAACTATGTCACCAACGACCTGCTGGATAAGAACGGCATTGAGGTCAAGACCATTTCCCTGGCAGAGCTTTCCAGAGGAAGAGGCGGCCCGCGCTGCATGACCTGCCCTGTAATAAGAGAAGATATTTAAGTATAATAATAAGACCCCGCGCTTGAAGTGAACCCCTTTCGTTAGAAAAAAACGCTAATGAAAGGGGTTTTAAAATGTCAGGAAAGAAAAAGTACAGTAATGAATTTAAATTCCAGATTGTTCAG
>JAEEGL014392929.1_pt1 | contig 26883 bp, 24 predicted proteins | sample 9134231 | NCBI WGS metagenome assembly JAEEGL01 (sample SAMN16246548, study PRJNA631951) | gut metagenome | biome: gut microbiome; feature: rumen; material: fiber-attached | host: Bos | place: Iran: Karaj | collected 2018-10 | reverse complement strand
TTCGTACGTACGTAGGGTGAACGACAACCGTAAGTCTCTTGATGCGGCTATAGAAAAAAACGCATCGGCCGCCTTTAAAGAAAACTTCAATGTTGAAGCTCAGGTTACTAGACGACGTAAACCTGTCAAAAACGAGATTGTCGCTGAAGACTCTAGAAGCACTATAGTATCTAGTATGTCCAAAGCCGAAACAAGTGATTTCCTAGTACAGAAGAAAGTCCTTCCTAACAATGATACTAAACTTACTGATGGTGTAACTAGGGAAAATTATTCAGAATGGTATGGCACCCAAAATGATTCCGTCAAAAAATATCTCGCCCAGCAACAGTCTCAGAATGGGTATTATATGTTTGATACCCTTCCTAGGAGCGAGGCTGGGACAGTAACTGTTACTCCTCTTACGCAAGACTATAAAAGGTTCCAGAAGGATTTCGTTACTGGTTCTAGGACTAAATCTACAACGGCAAGAAATTCTCTGAAGAGATACCAGGACCCTAAGAGTGGTTATGGCGACAATTTGAATACTAAGCTTAGAAACGGGGATGAACTTACTCCGTTGGAAAGACACGATTTGCAAAATATCAACCTCGCGCTTACTCAGACGATGGCTGATGATGCCGTTGTCTATAAAGGTGTGTCCCGTGGCAGATATAATTTTCAAGAGGGACAAACTACCGAAATAAAGGACTTCCTGTCTACAAGCACATCTGCTGACCGTGGGATGTATTTCACCTCTGGGAAAGACCCATCGGATTTGGTTCGTATAAAGGTAGGGGCTGGAGAGCCCATGACTACGTTTGTAGATGGCAAAGAAAGCGAAATATTGTTCGGCAATGGCAAAAAAGTCTATGTTGAAAAGATACATCCAGAGCAAGAGGTCTCTTATACCCACCGTGGGAAAACCATTACTAAAAAAGTCCGGGTAGTAGACGTGGTGATAGACGATGGTGGAGTTAAAGCTTCATCTGCATACGATGCCTTACAATCCGCTATAAAAAATGGTGGTGATGATTTTGAAGCTGGTTTACAGAGAGCCTATCTAATCGGCGATGAAAAATTTGCTAAGACTTCTATAATGAATGAAGCAGCCAGGAACTTGGCCAACGGCAAAGACGCTTTCTATCAAGGAGTGATTGTCGCCAAGCTTAAAGGCGAGACAAGAAATATCCTCAATCTCGATGTTGATAGTTTCTGGGATGACATGTCATCTACTGTTCGTGGTCAAGTTGATGATTATGTAACGATGGTTAAGGAAAACCCAGGTGCTAGAGCTGCAATAAATGCATTGGCTGAAGTGTCTGATGGCACTGACGATGTTGCAAGATATATTGCTCTTAGAGAGCTCTCGAAGAAAGCTAATCTTGATAATGCCTATAAAACTTTAGATGACCAAATAGACTTATTAGACAGTTTAGGAAAATTGCCTAAAGAAGATGTAGATTTATTAAAGAGAAAGACTCATGAGCTATTGGACAGCACAGTGAATTCAGAATTGGATGATGCAGCTAGCTCAGCTAGGACTATTAACTCAGATTTAGTAGATGCGGAAGATATTTACAGAAAAGCCAAAGATTTAGACAATGAAATTAGGGTCGCTAAGGAAGGGATGAAGGCTGAAAGTTCCGATGTCATTATGTATCTTGATGATGAAGGCCGTCAAGTCTATGCTCAAGTCGACCCAGCTTTTGCTTCCCTTTTCAACTATCGCTTCAAGATGGACAAAACTGAAGCTAGCGTGCTTGCTAAAGTAAACGCCGCTATGTCCAAACTATTTCGTTATGGGACAACATCCGTTAACTTAAAATCTTTTGGGAACCAGATGTTTAGAGATTTTGGCAATGCTGTCTTGGTAGGCGGCGCTTGGCAAACAATTAAGTCTAATGCTGACAATCTTAAAAGTGTATTTGGGGAAAACATCGTCGAGCAAATTAAGCGATTTGACCCATCTGGATATGAAATTAAACAAATAGAAGCAGTCGCTAGAGAGACTGGCCAAAGCTTGGAGGAGGCAGCTGTCTCTAGAGAGCTGATGAAAGGTGCTGCTATCTCGCCTACCACTACAGAGAGAACCCTCTATAGAGACTTCATGAAGCAAGCTTATGGGGATAGTAATGAAACTATGCTTATGAACATGCGCAATAGATTCCAGGAGATTGTAGATAAGTATAACCCAGAAGAGCTTCTCAATGGCAAGCGTGAGAACTATCTCCGTAATCGGGTCTATGCCTCAGCTTATAATGACGCTATGAAAGCTGGTTATACAATCGAACAAGCTAGAGTATATGCCGAATTTGCTATGAATAATGCAACTACAAACTTCTCTCGTCAGCTGTATCATATGCAAGCCATAGCCGACTCTACGCCATATTTCAGAGCAGCAATCAACGGTACAAAATCGTTCTGGAGAATGTGGTCACTTGACCCAGTAGGAATTTCTGGACGCATCATGGGCGGGTTAATTTTGCCAGTCATGTATTTAACTGGAGCGTCATTAGGCACTGAAGAAGACAGAGAGATTTATAAGAATATTCCAGAATATCAAAAAGATAATAGTCTTATCTTTGTCATGAATGGTCAAATTATATCTATGCCAATCCCTCAAGAGCTCGGAGCGTTAGTCGCACCATTTAGGCAATTCGTAGAATATCTACACGACTCAAATAGGAATGACTTCTGGGAACTGATGATGAATGACGTCCTCGGTCTGTTCCCATACGAATTACAAGGCTTTAGTGCAATAGATATGGACCAAATGATATCTGACCCTACCTTCTTCGATAGAGTTAATCGTGGTGTGTCCAGATTATTCTCGCAAATGGCCCCAGTCCCAGTAAGGAGTGCCTATATGCTTGCTACTGGTACGGACCCATATTCTGGGAAAAACCTAAGAAACACTGGCTATACGTATTATGATGAAACTACTGGCAGTGTAGAAGTCATGGACTATAATCAAAATAGCTTTGCGAAATGGGTAGCCACTCTATTCCCTGATATGTCCGCTAATCTAGCAGAAAAAATAGTAAGTGGGATTATTGGTACGACCGGCTCGAATCTGCTTAGCGATATCACTGCGCTAGTACAAGAAGGCCCAGATTCAGCATTAGAAACGACGGTTTCTAATATCGGTAGGCAAATCTCTGGTCCATTTACGATGGACAGCTATAATTTGGCAGATTCTGTATGGAACAGGGCCGTAAGGCAGCTCAATGCGGAAAAAGAATCGATTCTGGCGAGTAGTGAATTGAAGACCCTGCTACAAGAATTGCAACAGAGCAAAGACCCAGAAAAGAGGAAATCCCTTTACTCTAAAATTTCAGATATTGTTAGCACGTATCAGCAAAAAGTCGGTGATACTGTGAAGCGTCTTGCTAGTGTATATCAAGGTACCTACGACAGGAAAAAGTTTGCTGCTACTATCCAGCTTTTAAACTTCAACACCGACCCTAATTTCCAAACTAGCATCCAAGCTACATCCGAAGATGCTGCTAAGTCCTATTGGAGTGGCAGGGACCAGGCCATTAGAACTATGGCCGAACTAGGGATTACTGGTACAAACGACTTGTCTATCTTTGGGTACTTAGCTCTTGATAATAAAGGGAATACCGTGGTAAAGTATTCTAGCCCAGTGGCAATCATGGATATTGATGCACAATGGAAGAACCAGGACGATATCAATTTGGCTAATATCAAAGTTATCGTAAACCAAGGTGGTCTATGGGATGCTCATGATTCCGTTAAAGAACAAATCCAAGACATTTATAACAGCAAGAAGAAATTGACAAATAAAGACTACGCTAATATCGAGGCTATCCAGATTAACTGGAACGCTCAGGTCGCTAAGACTATTCTCCCGTATCTAAGACAAATGACTCCAGAGGCTGCTCTTAACAATACCGAAGTTCTCAATTATTTATATCCACTAATCGAAGTCCCTAATAGCTGGGAAGTCAACAACAGAGGTAAGAGCGTAACGCTAGGTAGTAGAGGCAATAAGAAGAAAGCTTATTATGATAGCTGGATTAAAAGCATGTTTAACGTAAACGACGCATATAAAGGTCAGTACTAAAGGAGACACTAATGGAAGAAGATATAATGGTACAAAACATTGACGAGATAACAAAGAGGGAGTTAGAGCGTTCTAAACGATTTTATGACGCTCAACCAGAAGAAGCCACTTATTCCTCGGAGCCAGTGGATGTTTACCAGCAAACACAGGACCGTATAAAAAGCGTAAATCAAAAAGCTTTTCCGAAGGGTTCTAGCTATGCAGTCAATATGGCTACCGATACAGTAATCGACGGGCACGGGACTGAAGGGTTGGCTAAAGCCTATAACAGGATAAAAGACGATGTAGATGCTTTAAAAGCTAGAGGAGAAAGAGGTAGGGCTGATTTGATGAGGCAGCAATACATGCAAGAACACTTTCTCCCGGCTGTGGAAATCGTTGTGAATTCCACATCACCAGACGAGGTCTTGAATAGTGAGAAAGCTTTAGACGAGCTGGATAAATATGTGCTCCTAGAAGGCGCAGGAAGGGGCTATACGGCGTCTTATATACGTCAAGCCTATGGGAATGTACTTGGACAGAAAGAAGGCCGTAGCGACGCTTCTGTGCGGTCCAGCATAATGAGAATCAATTCCTTATTAGACGATGGACAGAATAGAACTGCATACGGCATCGCTTCTAAACTTAAAGAGAAAATCGACAGAGGTGACGCTCAAGCCTCAGATGACGATTACGAATTGATTGGCAGGATAGTTGCATTCTTCGCATAAGTAGTATACAATAGAAGTAACAACAACTAATAAGTGAGGTATACTCAATGGACACTATTAAAGCAGCAAACAAAATCATTAAGGATGGCATCGCTATGCTTCCAGATGACGCTAAAGGTGATTTCAAAGCCCAAGCTTCTGATATCTTTATCGATGAAGCCATTAACAATGCTTGTGGGGCATTAAATAATGAACCAGAAAAAATCGCTATGCTCGGTGCATACGCAGTGCAAGAAGCTAACAGAGTAGTTTCTACTCTTTGGAGAGAAGAGCTTCTCCCTGACGACCTTGAGAAAGAGTATCGTAAGCTTCCTAAGATGACCGAGATGGCAGATGCCTACAATAAATTCACTGATGCTCGTAAGGAACGTATGGACAAAATTATGGAAGACCACAGAGTAATCGCAGAAGAAGAGAAAGCCCTTGATATCTTTAAAGGCATTGTAAACGGTATCTCTGCAGACGAATCCGAAAAACGCTATGCTGAATACCAAAAACAGCAACAAGCTGCTATGGGGAGATAATAGATGACGATTAAACGTGATGCTCGTGGAACATTGCGTGATTACACGAGAGAATACAAGCGGTTCCAAAGCTCTAAAAAAGCTAAACGGGACCGTGCCTCTCGTAACCAAGCCCGTAGACAAGCCGAGAGAGAAGGTAGGGTACACAGGGGAGACGGAAAAGAAGTCGACCATATTAACTCTAACCCTAGGGTCAACTCTCGGACTAATCTAAGAGTGGTGCCCAGGCATACTAACAGAGCTAAGAAAGAGAACTCTCGCAGACGAGGAAGCCGCCGCAATAAGAGTTCATGGGGGTTGTGATGAACGGATATGCATTCGAATATGATGACGGTTATAAAATCCTAGCACATCATATTATAGGATTTTACAGACCATCTGAGGTAATGAGAGTTCTAAATGAGAACTCATTTCTTTTTACTTTAATTCAGAAAGAGGTGCGTAGTCTAGATATCGGAGGTAACTTCCTTGACTGTATTATCGAAGATATTCTATCTGATAAGAAGCGTATGGAATATATGGGGCAGCTAGACGAACTAGCTAAGTATTATTATACTAAGCTAGACAAAGCCAGACTGAGAGATGAAATAAGGCAAACCTTATCAGAGATGAAAATTGATTTGCCTTATTCAGCTGGCGGTAACGACTCGTCACAAATTACGTAGTCTAATCCTGTCCGCAATTCGTATCGATTATATGTACCAATACTAGAATCATTATCGTCGTTAATAAAAGTGTTTTTATTAGTGTAATACTCATAGAATAACCCCCCCTCTCCGAAACACGATGGCAATGGTTTTTGCTCTACTCCTTTCTCATCGAAATATACAAAGGTCTCGGATGCGTAATGGCAATGGGCTTCTGGGAATGTGTACCCGACATCATCGCCATAACTTATGATAACTGGCTGGGACTTAACTGTCTCGCAAGTTATACCGTCTATCTGGTCGAATACAATAGGGATAGGGCCACCTTGGTCATAGGTAGATAGGTAGCCATTGAATTGGTCGATACTCGAATGTCTATTTACTTTAGGGTGTTCATCTGGATATAAAATCCCTGCCATTGCATTCTCCTATACTTTACATCTACTGCTCTTTAAATAATCAATATCCTTCTGCATCTGTATCTGCCGCTCGTTCATAATCGCTATCTGCTTGCTGTTATCGGCAAACTTCTCTGCATAGTGGTTGTGTTCATCTAGCCGTTTCTTAATTTCCCTGTTCTCGGAAAACAATCTCTCAAATTGGTCTCTTTGGAGTTGTTCATGCTCAGCTTCCTTAATAGCATCTTCACGAGACTTTCTAAGAGACATAGCATAGTTCCCCACGAATGAACCTATAACTGCGAGGACACCGCTGATTGCTATACCTATAATTTGAGCTACGGCCTCCGACATTTCAGAACTCTCCGTTCACATTTAGGGTAAAGTCGTCGATAGCTTTAAACAGCTTTTTCCCAGTTACAGTATCGTCAGTGGTAGGCTCACCTAGTTCGCCTAGGTAATATTGCTGACCAACAATGTATTGGTGTCCAGCTGGGATATTAAGAAAACCGGTGGTTTGGATTAAGACTTTACCATTGGTGTAATTACTAATCATTAAGAACATAGCAGGGTTATTTTCGTCTGCTAATCTTACGATGTTACCACCAGGTTGGACGTCGATATATCCGCCTCTCACTTGGTTCTCAGGGATATCTAGTGAACCATTGTTTGTAACGATAGCAGTCACGTTTGCTAGATTACCTGTTGGCATTACTCTAGCTCCTGGGACCTTTACGATATCCTCTTTAGTCGCTCCGCTTGATAGTTCTGTGACGGCTCTAGTAGCCAAGAAGAAATCAGGGATACTGGCTAAGTCGTCGACATCTACGTCTTGGATTGACTTTATTTTGTAGTCTTTCTTGTCACATTTGTCGCAAGTCATTTCTTTTCCTTTCTATCCGAAGATTTCGTCCTCGGTTGCGTTAGTGTTTAAGCTGTGTGTATATAGACCGTGTGTCTTATCTAATGATGTTACGGCACCACTACCATTGATAGCAGCATTGTGGTCGGAATATAGGTTGATTGTACCCCAGGCTACTTTGGCATCGCTAGGAGCACCTTCTGGTGGCGTCAATGCTAATTCTAGGTTATTCAGCCTGTTGGTAATATTGGTGAACGTAGCTGATAGATTACTTATAGCGGTGTTGATGTTGTTTAAAGTAGTCTCAAGGTCAAATGGTTCAAACAACTCAGTCTCGCTATTGTACACATACACGATTCCATCGCTAGGTGGGGTTTCTTGACTGACGTCCTTTAGGAATTGCATTGAGATGATACGAGACAAGTCGTCGCCATTGATACAGATATTATCGCCTCTCTCTGGTTCGTATACCAAACAGTTGGGGTTTTCATCTGGTGAAAGATATAGCGTAGTCAAAGTCTCTCCTGCTTTGACTAGTGGCTCTAGGTTGATACAACCACCACCCCAGGAACTCTCTACACAAAGATATGTTGGCCTATCTGGGCTATAAGTATAATCAAGATATGCATCTACGCATTTAGCATCAATTTTATCACATTTCTCGATTCTATTAAAGTCATCTATACTGCTCATGCGTTACTCCTCACGATTACAATCTCTCCGGTGTTTTCATCCAGATATAGTTGTGCCACTTTACCATCTTTAACTGGCGGTGTTGACACGACAGTTGGTTTTACCCATTTGGTCTTATTTCCAGCTGCCCAAGCTAGATATGAGAAAGAGTTAGCATCTGATGGTGGCATTAAGCTAAATATCTTACCGTCAGCATCAGAACCTAGTATATAACTAAGCGAAGAAGCCCCGACATCGATTGGGTTTGTACTCACCCATTCGTTAGATGCTCCCTCACATCCTTCTGGACAATCAGACGTTACACGGTAGTTAAGAAAGCCATTGTCTTTAATTGTATTTTCATTTACATCACCTAGGTCAGCGATGTGGAAAATTGCACCAAATTCTTTAGCGGTGATTGCGTTTTCCCCGCACTCTCCTAGATAATTAAATGTTCTGCCTACGGCATCCACTGTAGCTGTAGTACAGGTTTCAGCTGCTTTTACGACAGGAGAGAAGTCGTACCAGACAGATTTGCCATTAACGTTGAAACGCAAGACTGCAGGGTCATTTGACATAGCTTCTACCGAGAATACTGGCTCAGCACAGCCGCAAGGGTCCTTGCAATCCTTTTTACAATGGCAATCGTTATTACAATTACTACATGTCATATTATTAGTATACCTTGATATTAGAATAAAAATAAAAAATCGGGTAATACAAGGTATAATTGTAAGTATGAGAATGAAGTTATTAGATTTAAGTAACAAGCTAAGGAGCGCCATAGGAGATGGAACAATCGACATCTCTGATGACTTTCTTATTAACGCTTATAACTGGGCTATCACAGAGCTTCCGTTAGTTCCTAAACTAGAAAAACTATTTTCTAAACACGCCCAGTTCAACCTAGACGCCCGTAATCACTATAAGTGGTCTATGAGCGACGCTACTGGATTCAGAAGGATATCCGACATACCAATGCTAAACTTTTATACCTCTACTGGTGGCGACCCGTGTAAATTATCTGTCTGTCACTTGCCAGTAAAGGATTTTTACGAGAAGAACGGTCTAGTCAATCTGAAGAAATCTGGTACACCTTGCGAGTATACCATTGAGGTGGAAGATGACAGCGTTTGGATTGTTCTAGACCGCCCATCAGACGTTCCTATCATCATAGACTATATCGCCTATGGGTTCCCGAAACCAGCTACAAGCATGGATGACGAGATTGAAATCTCAGCTATCGCAGAAAGACTTATCTTAGATGTGATGAAGACTTATTACCTGCATGAGGCTGATGACTATGCCTTCGCTGCTGACGTGTCTAGCTTCCTTGATAATAAGTTATACCTTGAAGCCATCCAGTCCCTGTACAAAAAATGGGGCCACGAAGAAGTAAGAGTCCTTGGGGAGGTATAATCTATGTCGTTACGGTATCAGAACAATCCACACGCTAAGGGACGTTTCCCTACTTATTATGCTAATAACCGAATCTACCCTGGCTCATATCAACAGACTGATGTACCAGGGAGAACTTCTCGCCGTATCCATGACGGCTTTGACTTAACTAGGAACTACGGCCTTGATACTACATCTGATGATATCAACTCATCTGAATACTCTTCTCCATATTATGTAAATGGGCGCTTCCTCGCAAATAATTTAGTATCTCAAAGAGGGAACTCGTCATCTGTACAAGGGATTAAAATGCTTCTCCTCCCTGACGAATTTAAAAGGACAGAAGATTTTACTGAATCGGACAAGCAGACTACGATAGAAATGTGGCAGGGTAAGCAGATAAAGTTCTCGTTGCCGTATAATGGCAAACTTGTCGGCAATACTATCACTCTAAGAAACACTGGTGGTTCTACCGGGATTTTATCTATTTACTTCTCTACTAAGGAAAATGGAACGCCAGAATATGAGACATCCATTGACTTGTGTACGGTATCTCAGGACATTTTTGAACACAAAGAGTTGTATTCTATCATACCGATAGATGCTGTGGCTAATCCACGCAAAAGAATATACGTACGTATGGAGATATGGGATGAGTTAAATAGGTGTGGAGAAAGAGATAATAATCCGTTTAATCCTGGTCGTAAAATCGAAATTGCTGCTACTGGTAAGGGCAACCACACTGCCTGTATATATACATTAGATGAGAAAAATAAGCCAGTCCGTGAGGAATATGATTATAAACCTTACCCATCTAAGCCATTGATTGGTCTGATTTATTCAGATTGGGAGAGCGTCCCTACAGATAGAATTGACAACATCAAGACTGGCGCTACGGTCTCCCTGAATAAATATCGTTATGACATATTCTGCGTGAAAAAGAATGGTGAGGCCAGAGTAATTATCTACGACAAAGAAATGAACCATATTGTGGAAGGTACTGATATTAAGGTTGACGGACGTGTAACCCAGCTTAATGTTGCACAGTGTACTGATACGGATAGAGTCACCTGGGTGTATTACGTAGATGGGTATTCTCCTCTCCAAAGATTTAAGATTGGCGAATGGGTAAGCAATGCTTTCCCTGTTGGTTCTGCTGACGACGTTACTGCGCAGATAAATAACGAAACTTGGTATAATTCTCCACTAGGAGATGCGTCAGGGACATATGTCTTCATATACCATAACAACCATTGGGAATATAATGAGAGCACGGTAAACTTATCAACTTATGGTATCTCTCTCGTAGGTGGTGGCCCAAGCGAGGGCTCGACTATTACAGTCATCTATACCGTCACGGAAGGTGGGCAGAAAAATGTAGAAAGCATTGAATTTGTGGATGCTAGACCGGTCATTGCGGCTTCTCTCATTATGTTCCATAATAACAGGTTGTTCCTAGCCGGCTTTAGGAATGACCCTAACCTAGTGCAGATTTCTGCTATCGATGCAGAGGGACCGAACTTCACTCAGTTTCCATATAGGTTCTACGCTCCCAACCGTAGCCCATATGATACATCTCTCAACCCTATCACTGCCCTTACTGAGGTAGCGAATGACCAAATTATGATTTCTTTAAAGAATGGTTTTACGCTTTATCAAACCTATGGCTCGACAAAATCTACTGGTCTTGAAGACGCTATTCCTTCTCAAGTTGGTATTTTTACCGATTCAGCTGGCGTAGATAGTCAAGGCGATATCTGCAACTATAAGGGTGTCGTGTATTCCTTTGACCAGAAAGAAGGGCTTAGAAGGTTTACTGGTTCTCTATGGAATAACGTTCCTGCAGCTCAACCTGTAAGTAGCCATTATGACAGAGTAGACATGACCAAACCACGCAAGATGTGGGGTGCTGCGAATAAACTATACTTTAATTACACTGACAAAATCGACGGCAAATATAAATGCCTTATCTGGGACCAGTCAATGAACTACCAGAGTTATCCGATGTTCCAAGATATCGATATCCCGTTCTGCGATATTAGATTCGATGAGACAGAAGAGCTAATTGGCATTCATCCAGACTATCCAGCAATTATGATGCACTATGCAGAGGATACTTGGAGAAGATTTGATAGCCCAATCGTATTTGAACGTGATACGAAATATTTGAATTTGCCTGGTAACGCTGCGGATATTATCATTAAGCGTGTCCATGTAAAAGTATTAGCTAACGCTAGTAGAGTATGGTATGTTGCAATAGGCGGTGATAAACAATCTTTCTACCAAGAGAGAGGTAGAGATATCGTATATAGGCAACCAGTATGGAGAAACAAGATAATCGACGAGCCATCGGAGACTGCTTTCCCATCGCAAGATATTCACGAGATATATTCTGTGTATCGTATGTCAATAATGAATCTCAGGCTAGAAAGAGAATCGGCTCAAGTAAAAGTCAAGACAAAAACTTTCAGAGCACAGGCCAATTTATTATCTATTTTAATTGAGGTCGGAGTACGCCAATACTTATAATTTCTTCCAATGATAACCAGCTGATGTATGATATATCCCATCTATTGCAGCTTTGATGCCTGATGGTCTTCCTTTGACCGCCCTTGCTGCTGCATACATGTCTGGATATTTTATACCTGTTTCTACACAGACAACTGGAATTGGAACTCTTCCCGCAATCTTTCCCAAAACTTTTTTACAATGGTCCATGTTTTCGGAGCGTGTAGCCCATTCTAAATTATCTATTCGGTTATTCTCTTTATTACCGTCTATATGGTTTACGTCGCTCTTCCCTTCTGGGTTTGGAATAAAAGCATTAGCTACCAATCTGTGTACATTCATAGATGACAATTTTCCATTGTGTCTCAAATCAACTTTCACATACCCATTGGGTTTCACCTGAAGGCTTTTTATGCCCGACCTATGTTGTCTTGCGTAATTGAGGCTCTTAACCCTGCCAAGATTACTAACCTGGTATAATCCTTCCCAGCCTTTAATATCTTTCCAAATTTCTTGCATATTTATATCCTGTCTCGACCCGTATCACAAACCAGACAGGATAGGGTAGACGGGTCGTACTACCCTATGCCATTATTATTATATCACACAACTAAAAAAAATACCACCCAGGGTGGGAGAGGGTGGTATTTTTTGCTACACAAAACAGCAATTTAATTGTATCACATGCCAGCAGGATTTGCAAGAGCACTTCCAAGTTCTGGAGTCATGCCTTCTAAATCGGCTATCATTGCTCCGTCTTGTTGGGCCATGTCAAGAGTCTCAATAGGGTTTATCTCTCTGCCGCTTGATACGTCCGTTGGCTCGTTTCCTAGTTCTCTAATCGCAGTATCAATTTCATCTGGAGACGCTGTCCTCATAGCTTGGTTTACTTCATATGGTAATGGGTTAGCTTCGTACATCTGTTGATTTTGCTGAAGTGCCATAGCATCGTTCTTAGCCTGCTGTTGTGCGAGGGCTAGCTCCTGTGGGTCTGGGCCTGCTTCCTTTACGAAGGTCTCAGCCATCTTACGTGGCATCAAATCATACAAAGCTTTTTGCATTAAGTATGCTGCACCAGCATCGCTAACACTGATACCTTTGCCCATAGAGCCGAGTAGTGCTAGAGCGTTAGCAGCTGTCTGCTTCTGTTCCATTTTGCTAGCGAGTTTCGACTTCACATTGATAACTGCAGATAGGGCCATCTGTTGTACCGTAATAGACCGGTAATTCCCGTCGTTAATTACTGGGAATTCTTGACGAGAAGAATAAGCCACACGGTTAGCTATACATTGACGTGCGATGTCTGCGAATAAGGCCATTAAAGCGTTCTGATGGACAGACAGACCCTGAGCCACTGCATAAGTTGCCATACCTGATTCAGCGGCAGACGCTCTATCGCCCATAGCTTGGAGAGCATCGAATTGGTCATATGCGTGTAGCACTTGCTGAATTTGGTTCTCTAAGTGGGCAATTTCAGAATCGATTGGGTCGTAATTGTAATTGAACTGGAGAGAAACCACATCACCTTGTAGGTCGTCATAGATACCACCCATGATATTGATGAGCCCTACTAAGCTTTCTGCATCAGCACCGTTAGTGTCGATACGTAGAATAGAGAGGATTTTAGAAACGTGTTCTCTTCTCGCTCTCCAGCCACACAATTCATCGTGGCTATCTAATAGGTCAAATACCACGCTCCAAGGATGCGGTGCGAGGTCCATATTATCAGTTTTCTCATAGGCAAATTTGAGAGGGCAATCAAGACAGAAATCGTCTAATCTTCCTTGTTCTAGACCAGTGCGTGGGTCAGTCCATTTAAATTCAATTTTCCTCTTGAACGCAGTTTCGTTAGCAGAGATGACATAACGACGGTTAATGATTTTATATTCAATCTTCTCGTTAAGGTCATAGATTACGGTAAGTTCTACATCGTCACCGTTATACCCATTTTTAGTTCTTTTTTCTGCATCAGTAGCGAGAGAACGGTACCAGCCTAAATTATAACATTGCCTTAGGTCGTGGTCGTATTCTGGGAACTCAGAAAGGCCGTAGGCAAGCTGTGAAGATGCGGCAAGCTTGTTAAGACTTTCCACATAGATATCTAAACCGTTAAGAGAACGAATCTTCCTATTTGAGAACTTAGCAGTTTTGTCTAGGATAGTCTTGCCATTTTCCTCTCTGACTGGAGAGCCATCTGGGGCTTTGATATCGAGGTTTACTTTATCCCCGTCATCTTGAATCATCTTCTTGAGTTTCTTCCAAGAAATCATAGTAGAATAGCCACGGAATCTTTCGCATCCAGTGGAAGAATATTTGGTATCGAACCAAACATTTTTAGGATTTACTCTCATTACTTTGTTTTTATCTCTAATAGGGTCGTACTTGATGACGGCTGCAGCCATACCCTTCCACAAGATATCATCGGAGAATACGGGAGAAAGGAGCTCAAGCCTGTTCTCGATGTAATCTTGTTCACATTTAGCAGAGAGTAAATCCTCTGTGTCAGCATCGATAATCATATACGGGTCATTGATGCGGTAATCATATGAGTCCACCCCACCTGCCATCTGTGCGGCAATATTATCAACAGCTCTTCTGAGTGCGAAAGAGCGCCCTTCTGGGACTTGTTTACAGCGGTCTTTGTATTTATTGCGGGTGGCCGGGTCCCGTACTTTATTTAAGTTAGTTTGCAATTCTTCTTGATAAGTGTTGCGACAAGGCTTGCCCTGTTTGGCAAGTGACGAACGCCATAGCCAGCGATGGTACGCCCAGCGAGCTGGTTCGCTCTCATAGAGCCACTGTAAGATATAGCTGTACCTGGCGTTAAAGTCTACATATGATTCGTTTTCCATATCTTTATTATACTAGATATACTTGGAATAGCAATTTTTTTATTTTCTCTGCATTTCCCTTGTATAATTGGAGTATGAACTGTTGCAACGAATGTAATAATAACCCTTGCGAATGTGGATGCAAACCCGCTAAATACGGTGGTAATTTTGATATCCAAGCCAATCCATACGATGCTGGTATTTGGAATGTAACCATCAACGGGGCAACCACAAGAGTAAAAATACCTAAGATAAACGAAACCGACACCAAGTTGTCTTCGAGCTTTACTGCAGCCGCACTTGTGTACGATGCAGAAAAACACAAAGATACAATTACTGGTGCTCAACTAGGGTCTCTTATCAACTTTGCAGACCTTAGAGATGTAGACGCTACTAACGCTGATAGCTGTAGCTTCCCAGTATATAATCCACACTGTTCGGAATGTGGCGAAGGGTGTACCCCTAAAAATGCCCGTTGGAAAGCATACGTAATTCCTGATGCAGAAGATGAAGTAACTGTTGGCGAAGACGGATACTATAGAGTGTTAGCTAAGAATGACTGTGGTTGTATTGAAGAGAGACTATTGCCAGTCGCAGCTGATGGTTCGGTAGCTATTTCTTATATCCGTGACTCCGTACCAGATGACCCAGACTATCCGTGGTATTATGGTATCTATAATGATACTATCAACCTACACTTAGCAGAGAACGCCCCTCAATTCTTTAATAAATATGACCTTGAAATTACGGTGAACTACAGCATCCAGGTTGTGCATTCCACCGCTTCTCCTAATACAAACTTCCGTTCGTTACTAATCCCAGTTGTACAAGGGACTTCTGCCGATGCTACGAAGTTCTCTTCTATTCTCCAAGACCAAAGCACCACCAACCCGTCTTCGACTCCATATATTCCGTGGGGGACAGTATGCCTTCGTGGTTCTCTTATATTCTATGTACCTAAAGGAAAGGAAGCCTCGCTTCATCACGAGTTTCGTCTAAGAACGAGAAGTTCAGGAGCAGCATATGCCACGAACGCCTTAGACGGGCAAAAGGTTCCTGACAATATAGCAGGGCAAGTGGACCAAATGCTCTACACCGCTAGCCGTCTTAACGCATTACAGATTATAGTCAAACCAGCACGTGGCACTTCTAATACCTCTCCAGTGGTCGACCCGGAGAGAAGCCAACTTGACCCAGCGGTAGATGTATACCCTAATGTAGGATAAATTATGGCATTTAGAGTAAATCGTTCAGTAGCATGGAGAGCAGGAGCAGGGACACCTGAGAAGTATATATTCAATATCGACGTCTATATCTCTGTAGAGAGCGTCACTGGCAATATCGCTACTATTAGAATGACTGGTGTATGTGGAGTGCAAAACAACCCTATGAACTCTAGAAACTCTTTTGCCGCTTCTGACTTTGCGTTGCTCTCCAAAGGGGATGTTGACCCTTGGGATTATGCTTTTACTCCTGGAGTTAACTATTACCAAAGTGCCCTTCCGACAGTCCCTAACGCCCCTCAGAGCGTCATAGATGGCGTTCTAATCGAGTTTCGTGGGGATACGTGGCGCAATGACCCAGTGAACAGCAAAAACCGTTCCTCGCTCTATTACAGGCCTTCTGGCGTGATTTTAAATACCTATGACGGTTCTGCATACCAACAATACAATATCAACACCACGTTCTCTCTTAACATAGGTGGAGGGGGAAACATACCAGTCCTAACATGGGTAACATCTGGTACTGATTCTCCTACGGCTTATTCATGGTTGCAGCACGAGGTATGGGCATCGTGGTTTGATTTGGACTATCGCCCTGGTGCCATATTGGACAGTAGTATTTGGAGAAGCCACAATAGAAGTGGTGGAACGTGCCACGTATATAACGGAACCAAATGGTTAGAAATGCGAACCGTAGGGGGAGATAGTGGCGGCAAAGGTAATCCACCATCTAGACTTGGCAATGTTACATGGTATAATATGAGAAGAATAGGAAAAGATTAAAATGTATACTGAAAACGAATGGCAAGATTTTTACAAAAATTATAGAGAAAGTTTAAGCAGACAAAATGAAGTAGGCCAGCAAAATCTTTGGCAACAGAGGAGAAACGCCCAAGCTTCTATCATGTCTGGTGCTAACAAAGCTGGTATGCTGTATTCTAATTTTCCTGAAAGAAGTAAGATTCAATATGATGCTCAAACATATGACCCAGCTAGAGTGAAATTACAGACAAGTTACATAACCGGGCTTGACCAGCTTAGAAATAACATCTTGAAAGTCCAGAATAACATTAGAGACACACAAGAAGCTATCGCACACCTAAATTCTATGCGATAGAAAAGACCCCTGAATAGGGGCCTTTTTTGTTGCAGATAGTTGAATCACCTCCTTGACCATTGGATTCCTCCACCGAGTTCTCCATACCTAGAACAGATTCTTATCAACGGGACCAGCGAATTTAGCGATGTGCTACCGTATATCCAGACAGTATCGCCCATATCGGTAACATTCATACCGTCATCTCCAATCGTTTCCCAGAGTTCTTGACTATCGAACCCTCCTTTAACTGTGAAACAGACCTTTACTTTCAACGACAACGCCTCCTTCTTCATTTTTCGCCTCTGATGAACACTGAGTGGATTGGGTATTTCTGGACGAAGTCTGAAATTTCCTCCGCCTGGTCTCTAGTAAGACCGTACCCTGTGATGGTAGCCTGACCATTACAATAACCGACGGCATAGCCATTTCGGTGAGCGAAAGCCTTCCACATTGTCAGCTCCTGTTCATCAGGGCACGGTGCTTCTGCTTGTGCAAAGTACATAATCTAACCCCCTTTCTGTACTGACTTGATAGTAACTTCGTACTCGTCAAGTCTTAATATCGGTTCTAGCATCTTGATTCCCACGTCCACTGGACCAGAGAATGTCACAGAATAACAAGAACCTTCACCGCCTAGATGCCCCCCTTTCTTATTCTCTATAGCCTTCCAAAAACTGACTATATCGGTTGAGGCTGGGAGCAACGCCTTGAACTCAAATTTCTTAGCCATAACCTCCCTCCTATCTACAACTTATTAAGGTACTATGTACATACTAATTATATCATAAAAAAGATTCCCCCACACTATGTGTTAGGGAATCTCTTGTAGGGGTAATATGACAATTTAATTATACTACTTGCGTTTAAATATTGCAAGTACTTTTTTAATTAGCCCTCCCTTGGCGCCCACAGACTCTCCATCCTTAGTCTGTGGAGCCTTAGTGTCGGATATATTTTTGTTTTTCAAAGCAGAAACAGTGCGAGGCTTCTGCACGTGAGAAGTGGTGTGGGAGCCCTTCTCTGGAGTTTTGGGAGGTAAAACATTCTTATTAGGTACGGATGGAGCTACATCATTAGGCAAACCAAATGCACTCGCCTCAAATGCCCAGTTGAGGTTGCTCTGTTCAGCAGACCGTGTACGGTAGAAAGTGCCAATCTCGGTGACGCATTTCTGCACTACGTCAATACGGGTATTTCTTGAATAGTGACGGATAATCTCTCCAGTGTTGAGGTTTTTCATCACGGCACTACGTACTGTAAACACGGTTTTCTTATCAGGTAGGTCTTGCCAGTTACATTTCATAATTATCTCCTAGTGAGAGTAAAAGGGACGCCAATCTTGACGTTACCTCTCTTATCTAAAACATTCTGTTGGATTAGCTGGTTAGTGTAGAATTTCACAGTTCCATCTTTCCCCCAGAGTCTGCCTTCATCCAAGCCAAGGTTTACGAGAACCTTAGAGAAGAAATCGCCTTTTTTGTAAGTATAGGTTACGTCTTTAGTTGGAGTAGGCGTTGGAGCTGGTGGGACTGGAGCTGGCTTAACATAGGCTTTTGGTCTATAGTAGCCAATTACATTTTTAACGTTGAAGTTAATGATATTGGTTGCAGAACCACCATAACCTGGACATGAATGACCGCCTTGGTTTTCTCCTAGCAATGCTACATAGCCATTTACTACTGGGCCTAGAGCCATACCTACGTGACCATATTGGCCACCGTCGGAGATAACCCAGTCACCAGACTGAAGTCCGTTGCTACCCCAAAATACTAGGAAATCATCGCCTGCATTTTGGTCAGCACAATTCATCATACCTTTAGCCATACCAGTACCACAGGTCGATACATCTCTATTAGCATAGCTCCACCAGAATGAACGGGCCAAGCTAACGCATTGTGCGCCGAACTTGTTATTGGCTATTACACACTTATTGAGTGTGGCGTTTTTAAAAGCCTCTGGCGTAGACGTATCAAAAGTTTCTACAGATGCGCCGAGGTCTTCGTATTCACCTTCGCCAGCAGACAAACCGGTGTCTTTGTCTTCGAACATACCACCATCTACTTCGTCTACGGTTGGGATTTCTTCCCCGTCATATTCAGTAGTTTCTACGACCTCACCCCTATCGTCAGTGATATAGGCCGGTTGCTCTTCTTCCGAATACGTGATAGTAGCATTTGTTTTACCGTTTTCTATGTTGATATTAACCGCTGCCCCAGTAGCGATACCAGCGACAGCAATTATCAGCGGAAGAACTATCTTGAGCAAGATATCTTTCCAGCTGGATTCTTTGGCTTGTGCCATAGTCTTTCTCCTTTATATATGCTATACTTACATTATAACATACATAACATGAACGCTATGGAAAAAGAATTTAATCATAATAAAGCATCAATATCAGACAAGATAAGGTTAATAGGAGAGCTCGAACACGCAAGAAATCATGCTTTAAGAGCCGCTGTTTCTACGTGGGAAGAAGAAGAGTCCAGTAAATCTAAGAGGTATCTCATTATCGCCAAAGAAGCCCAGACTCTTAGGCGTGAATATATGAAGAAACATTTTAGCGAGTTAGCCGACTCTGATTGGTGTCTCTGCAAATCTGCTGCTTGTATCAGGCAAATCGCCTACGAGGTATGCGAGGGGGATGACCTTGAGCTCAAAGAACTAGATGATTTCGTAGATGGGATATGGAGCGAAGCTTTAGGCATGGATTTGTCAGATTGTGCCAGTTGTCGGGATGACCGTGAAGGTACTAAATAAGGTCTTCGTATTCACTCCTTTTATTTAGTGTCTGTCTCATCCATCTCCATATATCGTTGTTGACATTCACTATATTATCTTGGGTAGAGAGAAATCTGGAGTTCTTGTAGTCGAATGATGGGTTAGTGTCGAAAATCTTGACGTCATTATGTCTTTTGCCGCCGATTCCATAGATATTCCCGTACATAGTCCTTGTGCAATGCTGGTCTGGATAATCATCTAACAGTTTCAAGAGCTTCTTTTTATTGAATATGAAAGGAGTGTGGAGTTCATAACACAACTGTGTTTTGCCTAGACTAGATAGTTTATCACGACATTCTCTGAGTAATTTCGTATACGCTGTAGGATGATTGCGGTTCTTCTTCTCTATTATAGCAATATAGTCATCTAAAGAACACCTATATATAGTATCTATCCTATCGGTTGGTTGCATCACAAAAAAGTCATCATTGAAAAGGATAAAATTATCTGTGATTTCCTTATTCTCTGCGGCCATTCTGAACATAGTATGCACCTTATCCCACTTGGTATTACCTTCTTGCTGCACTCTTACCCTTACGTCTGGGGTGATGTCTCTAGGGCATCCTCCGAAAATCCATACTCTTTTATAAGATAAGTTTTTGGATATAGAGCGTAATGACAACCGTAGTTCATCATTCCTAGTCCCGTCTTTTACAAAATACACTACGTCTAAATCTTTGCTTTCCATAGTCTTATTATAACATAACAAAATAACTCCCCGAAGGGAGTTATTTCGCTTGACTTGAGGTTCGAGATTAACAATATGAGAAGGCGTCCATCTCGATGATAAGGCCTAGTTGATTGAAGGTCAAACCAGATGCGGTGTAGACAGTGTCAATCATACCAGCATAGAGCTTATCACAGTCGTAAGGACGGATATTTAGGTGGTAACCATCCTTCTCGAAGGAGTAACCTACACGTGGGTCGAGAATAGCAACATATTGCTTTTCACCATCAGCAGACCATAGTGGGTACTGAGTGGAGAAGGCAACTGCGCCAGAGCCAGAGCCAGAATTACCTACGGTCATCCATGGAGAGCGCTCAAGCACTACTACAGGGACATCGATACCGAGGATTTCTTTCACACGGTCAACCAAGCGATAGCCAGGATATAGCCATTGTTCGAAGGTGTTTACACGAGTGTTGCTGAAGTTCAAGTTGTAGACAGTTTCTACGCTCTTGATAAGTTCAGTAGCGAACTCAGATGCGATAAACACGGTTGGGTTGATGCTGGAGAAGCTTTGGCGTAGATACCAGACAGCTTCAGGAACAACGCAACGAGCGTTAGCAGTCACTGTACCTTGATTTGCCCAGTAATGGGTTGGGTGAGTACCAGCGAGAGCAGCGTCTACAGTAGTTGCAGGAGCAGCTACGAGACCGTCGATAACAGTGTTCCAGAGGTCAACCTCACGACCAAATTCATAGGCTCTACGAGAGAGAGCATATTGCTGGGTGAAGAACTCAGTGTTCCAGAAGTCTTTGTTCTTGTCACACATACGTACACCGTAAGCATACTCACAATCAAAGCGGAAGCGAAGTTGTTCAAAGGTTGGTAGGGTGTTAATGCAAGGAACGGTACAGTTGAGCACAATGTGATTGTGGCAGCTGTCGCCTTCGTTAGCAGCGTATTCAAGCGCATCTTTTTGGAAGAGCGAGAATGGGTTTTGGTCTTTCTTGATATTTACAATAATCTCTTGACCATATTTAAGTTCGCCAAGTAGAGTACTGGTATCAATCATTTCTTGACCTCTAAAGAAAGAACGAGCAGAGCTGAGTTCCATCTTCAAAGCTGGCTCATCAACCAAATCACGTTTTACGATTTCACGGTAGAGTGGGAAGTTCAACTCGTAATCGAAAACGCTAGAAGTGGAAGGAGCGGTAGGAGTAGTAACCACGCTTTGGTTGTAGGTACTACCATAGCCAATAGTAGCCATTTTAAATTTTCCTTTCGATTAAAATTATTAAACTTTAACCTCCTAGTTCGATGGCAGGTGATTAGTCTGTCATTTCCGTAGTTACCAATTCTAGCCGGGATTGCTCTGCCACTTGCCTCTACGGTTATCACACCGTCGGGGATTTGCCGGGCCTTCTCTGAGAGATGGTAAGGTTCTGATTACATTGTATAACATATTTTGGCTAAAAGAAAAATTTTAGGATAGAGCTTTGTAAACTAATTTAGACTGTCCATTCACTGAGCCGTAGAGTTTTAATATCTCTCTTGAACTAATCCATATTGCCGTTACCTGCGCAGGGACGTATGGCGATGCAGTTATTACTACTGTGTCGTCTCCATAAGTAGTCGCAGAATGTAATGCGTCTAACTGGTCTATCAAATTTTGTTCTGTGATTTGAATATCGGTTGGGGTAGCGAGCGGATAATAAATAGCAAATGGGTGAGACGCCAGCCAGTTGTTGATGTCTGCTGTTGAGGAAATGTTTTGGGTAGCGTGTGTCCAGAACAGACCGTCGTTAGCTGTAAGTACCCAACTATCATTTACAGCGTCCCAAGTTGACCCTTGAGCTCCTAGTGGTATTGACGTTCCATATCCATCACCGATTGTAGAATTTAATGGGTGTAGTGCATTGGTAGGAACAGGAAATGTAAACCTATTTCCATGAGCAGCTCCGTTCCACCCATTTGCTGTTACGTTTGTTGTTCCTGTCTCTTTATGCACATACCAGCCATTACCGCTCTTGTAGATGTAATCTTGGTAGTCACCAATTTTGCAGAGCTCAAGCTGCCCACCGATAAATGGTTGATATGGAGTAGAGGTGGAGCCAGATTCAAGCTGTGGGAACAATGTTTGAGCGGTTACTGTTACGGCATTACCGACTAACGCTCTTATAAATCCTTGAGTTTGACTGTTTAATGTGAAAGTTACTTTGCCAGTTGGACCCGTAGTGGTATCTGCACCGTCCTTGACCCTAAATGATAGTTGTATTTTACTATTACCGCCAGACAGAGTGTATGTCCCAGCTGGCAACGTAAGCATTCTATTACCGGTTGCATCTGCCTGCAACATTGAATACTCACCACTTGATGTGCCAGCTGTCACCGTGATTGTACCATCTGCTTTGTTATTCCAAGTCAAGTTACCACTATTACGACTGACATTTGTTAAGTATCCACCATTGATATTTCTCCCAAAGTGCGATATATATGGAGCATAAGAGGTAGCAGTTGAGCCTTTTTCAAGTTGGACATTCGCATTGGTTATATTTGCAATAGTACCACCAGAGCCATTGTTTGTATTTATTGCCCCCATTACGTATTGGTCTTTAGAGTTTGTAGTTATAGTAGTGCCAGATGTCACCCAACTAAACGAATGCCCACTCTCTGTTGTTGTATTCTTCATACCTACAATAAATATCTGGTTGACTATGCTAGTATCACCGATACTTAGAGTATAAGACGTATTCGGCTCAACTTTAATAAGCATTACAGCACGATTGCTATTTGCCGAAAATGTCACCACGTGTCCTTCGCCACCAGTGAAGGTAGGCGATGTATTCTCTGTAATTGAACTAACATCAAACAGATTCTTCCCCAAATTCACCTCATACTCTTGGCTCTCTTCTGCACCATCTGTAATCGTGACAGTCTGCTCACCAGTCACCACTTGGACTTCTTGTGGATAGTCTGGATTTGGAGCAGGAGTGCCACCGACATATGGCTCGTAAGTAGTCACCGATGGACTTTCACTCACCATCAAATTAGTGTATGTTGTTGTTTTGCCTTGAGAAGATGCATAGTTAGTGTCTGCATAAATATTTAATGTGTTCACATCATGGTTGAGTGTAACTGTTGAGGATTTATTACCACTAGTTATTCGTGCATCAATATAATATCCAGAGCCATTGTAATTTCCCCAAAAATAAACATTTCCAGAACCGTCAGTCGTTAAACTATCAAATTGTATAGTGTAGGTTTTATTTGCCTTCAGGTCGACCGTCTTAGACTGATAACCAGTCACAGTATAGCTACTTGGTACATTAAGCAAATTCTTCCCACTATAAGTCTGTTGCGTGGTATCGCCGGCTATATGCAAATCACCGATAGCATTTACCCCACCATAGAGTTTCTCTACTCTCTTGGTGGTAATGTAATCGGCAGAGAATTCTGCTCCCAAATCTGCTGACGTAACCGTCACCACGGTATCATCACCATAAGTCTGAGCAGCATAAAGTGCATTCAGCTGGTCTACCAAATCTTGGTTAGTAATTTTAGTGTCGGTTGGGGTTGCGATTCTATAACAACAATTTGCACCGCCAATCTTTGCCTGTGCGTCTGCTAGTGTTACTGATTTTGGAAAACCAATCCAAAAATTGTTAGCCGAAGCACCAGAAAAGATTTTACCGATTTTGCTTGCATTGTCCCAATCACTAGTTTCTGTACTCCATGTTGCAGCCGTAAAGAATATGCTAGACCCATTTCCATAATTGCCATAATAAACACTATCTGCTGGTTTAGGGATTACAACATATCGTATATTGCTATAATTGTCAGAGTATAGAGAGATTTCGCTAGTGAGTGTTGTATGAGTCCCTGTTTCTTTATGCAAATACCAATCATCACCACTCTTGTAGATATAGTCTTGATAAGCACCAATTTTACAGAGTTCGACAGGAGTAAAGTATGGAGCGTAAGTAGTAGCTTGGTTGCCTTTCTCAAGCTGGTACCAAAAATCGTCACGATTTAGCGTTCTACCTTCTGCCCTGTAAGCTATAATCACTACGCCATCGCTTCCAGTAACCATGCTCATAGGGCGATTATTCCACACTCCATTATTATCAGTAGAAGCCGAACCGCCAGTTGCGTATACGAACATATCAGCATTTAGACCAGAGTTACGTGTCAAATCCGTTGACATTGTATACATTGTGTTCGGTTGTAATTTCAAGGAGATAGTGTTTATAGTGCCACCGCTCCATGACGAAGGTAATTCTGTCGTAGAATCAAACAAATTCTTTCCCAAATTCACCTCATAGCTCTGGCTCTGGCTATCGCCGTCTGCTACGGTCACCACTTGCCTACCAGTTACAGTATTCACCGTCTGTGGGTAATCTGGGTTAGGTGCTGGTATGCCACCGACATAAGGCTCGTAAGAAGTGGCAGTAGAGCCTTTCTCAATTTGTAAATTATAATCTGTGCCAGCGGTTTTTGAATAAGTAGCATTGCCTACTCTTACCCGCATTTGATATGCACCAGCTTTAGTAGTAAAAGTGTAGCTAGTATCACCCGTAGTCTGTCCAAATCCTTGAATGAGATTTCCGCCAGAATCTTTATATATAACCCCAATCTCCCCTATTGGTACGCTCAGGCTTAAAGTATAAGTTGTATTTGGTTCACAAGGGAAGAATGGACTGCGAATTCTATCTGCATTTGCACTTTCATAGTTATCAATATAGCTAAAATTTCCTTGAACCATAGTACTTTGGTCTAGCAGATTCTTCCCACTATACGTCTGTTGCGTAGTATTTCCTTTAAGCTGAAGATTACCGAAGTGTTTGGCTGCGCCATAGAACATAGACTTAGTAGTGAAGGAGACAAATCCAGATGGACTAGGACCAGCATCAGTCTTAACTCTCACCCACACATTATAAGAGGTGTGTGCCTGGAGATTTGTTATCGTGAACGTACCAGTATGAGCGTTGCCGTCAGAGATTGTAACGGCGGAATTCCATGTACTTCCGTTTAAGGAATATTCTAATATCCTATTGTAATGCCCGCCATCAGAGCCAACAGAGTAGTATATGGTGGCGGAATTTCCATCTACGTTGGTAACAGAAACAGTTGGGTCTGCTGGTGGGGTCACAAATTGACCACTCACAGTCATGGTGCTAGTTTGCGTATTTGATGCGTAGGCACCGTAGTAATATTCGGTATTAGGTCTAATCGTGAGAGAAGTGACCTGGGTGGAATTATTATCCACATGTATAGAAGCAGAGTTCACATTACTTGCAATCGCTGCACGTTTGTTGCCATTATAATCAGAAGTTTCAAGAATAGCTGCCTCGATATATCTACCTGATGCAGAGGCAGGAGTGCCATAAGAAGATACTGAAACATCAAAGCTAGCGCCAGTAGAAGTGATGCCATATGGGGCTGAAATAGTCAAATCTGTCGGAGGAGTAGTAACGCCAGGGAAGCCCCCAACTTCTGCGCTCCACGTCCCAGCAAAGTCAGAACGTTGTCCACTGCCAGCAGTAAACGTTACGGTGCGAGAACCGGTCCCAGATACCGTGCGTGAAAATGTGGTGGTATAAACATTACCGACGTTAATACCACTTCTTACCCAGTTGCCAAATGCAGTGTCTGTAAATGTCGTTCCGCCTAAATTCATAGTAGGGTTAGGGAAACTAGAGTCTCCATAAGCAAAAGTCTGCCCGTCCGTCCGATAGTATTGCATCCTACCATACAGGGTAGTTCCATCTCGCCAAGCATCTAGCACGCAAGTAAAGTTAGCATTTGCCATTCAATTCTCCTTATGGGTTATAAACTGCTATAAAATGATTTTCAGCTAGGGCGACTCCTTCCCCTGGGTCGGTAGTAGTCATAGTAATCACAGGCACAATAGGTTTATTCTTGATGTAGTCATCAGCGGTATTGTCTGCCTCATCCCAGTCGGATTGTACGTTCACCTCTGCACCAGCCTCAATCCCAGCAAGCTTGTTCGTATTATCAGTAACTGATGCTTTAAGAGTATCCCAACCATTTACTGAACCTGTGCCATCGTTTTCTGCGAAGACCTGGCCTTCATTAGTTGAACCAAGGATAGTACCATCAGTCAAGTTAGTGAATGGAGCGATGCTTACTTGAGCAGTATTAGAAGCTGCATACCAAGTAGCGGTATTAGTATAATAAGTCCATACTTTTTCGTTAGAGATGTCATAAATGCTAGCACGGTTAGTAAGAGTAGAAGCACCAGTCTCTGTTTCCCAAGCCGTTGTCAATTCCCCTTGAGTTGGGCTAGCAGGAAGACCTGTGATAGCTACAGCCCCACTTAATAGAGCCTCAATGTTTGCTGCGTTTTGCGAAATTGCATCATAAGTTGCTGGGTTCATCACCCCAGCCTGTTCAGAAGACGCAACTCGCAAAGGTAGATTGTTGGTCGTAGTCTGCCCAGTCATTAGGTTCACTTTGCCAGCGTCAATTTGTACAGTCGT
>JAEEGL013387346.1_pt1 | contig 26884 bp, 24 predicted proteins | sample 9134231 | NCBI WGS metagenome assembly JAEEGL01 (sample SAMN16246548, study PRJNA631951) | gut metagenome | biome: gut microbiome; feature: rumen; material: fiber-attached | host: Bos | place: Iran: Karaj | collected 2018-10 | reverse complement strand
GCACATAATGGTGGCGAAAGGGTTCTCCTTGTCGTCCTTGTCATAGATGGAGAATCCCTCCTTCTGGAAATAGATGTTCAGATGGTTGTCCTTGCAGAAGCGGATGTTTGCCAAGACCTCATCCACGTTTCTTCCTAGGCGGGAGAGTTCGCTGATGAGGATGATGTCGATACCGTTCTCCACCGCATAAGCGAGACATTCATTGAGGATAAAACGGTCCTTGTTCTTCCGGGCTCCGCTTATATGTTCTTCGAACGTCTTCTCCACGGTAATGCCATTCTTGTCCGCATATGCCACCAAATCGAGGATTTGTCGCTCTGTCGATTGTCTGTCGCCCGTCGAGGACACGCGTGCATAAATTACTGCCTTCATTTTTGAGTTGTTTTTGTTTTGAGTTGTTTTAAGTCTGTAATGCGTTTTCACCACGCCCGTTTTTGAGGTGTTTTCTCTCTTTGACTTATTTCACCTCCTCGGCCTTGTCAATAGAGGCGAGAAGTTGGTTCAGTAATCGGATAGCATCCCGGATATGATAATCCGGGACATGGTGGTAGCGGGAGTTTGCACAAAAGCCGGAGAAGATGATCACGGCGAGCAAACGGTACTCTTGAGGATTAATAGGCTCTTTCATAATGACATTATTGTTTTGACTCTATGACTTATTATAGCGCGAATTGCGCCGCAGTGAGTGGATTGACGGATTGTCGTGTCCCAGTTGTCCCAGTTGTCCCACATTCGGACAAGCGGGACAACTGGGACTTAAACTATAATCAACATAGATTTGATGGCGTCGCATGAATTAATTATTTTTGTGTCCTATACGCGGTTCATTACATGGATTTTCTAGGTACTCTCTTAGGGATAGCTGTTTTTGCTATTTTCTTGTATGTCGTCATCGGGCCATTCGTGAAGATCGGCATCGAGAGCGTCCAAGAGATACGTCGAAAAGAGAAAATCGAACAAGCCCAGAACCTAAAGCGGCAGTATCCTGATGCCTATAAGGAGTGGTTTGGGAATGATTACTACTTCTCAAACATGTCGGATTATGAATTGGATCGCAGAGTATCAAAAAGTATATATGAATGGCAATCCAAACAACGTTCGATAGAGGATCAGAGAGAACGCGAACGTAGAGAGCGAGAGAGGAAGCTTGAACAAGAGCGAAAAGAAAGAGAACAGCTGGAGAAAAGGCGCAATCAAGCAAATGAAATCTGTAAAAAGTATCCGAATGCTATTAAGAAGCGTTTGGGCGTCAGTTCTGTTTATTCAGAGGAAACTGTAGAGAAAGTATTGAAGTATTCGGTTCAAGAACTCCAACTTGAAGAGACTGAACTCCTTGATGAGATTCGCCGCAAACAGGAGGAAATTGACAAGAAGTACAAAGTCATTGAGTCTAAATATCCGAAAGGATTGGAACTTATCAAAAAACTCCGGAGTTCTCGCCGTTCAATTGACGAAATATATTCGGTGTTCGAAAGAGGTTCCATAAAAAGAGGATCTTATGTCCTAAACACCAATGATAGACTTGTCAGAATTCCCGAAGAGGTATTTAAAAAGTTTGAATCTGTCAGTGTTGAATATGACTTAATGCAGTCATGGACGAAAAAGCACGGCGACTTTACTGACACGATACCAAAGTTATGCAAATCTGCCGCCCCTAATTTTGGATATTATAATTACACCGTATCAATGGATGGTGTAACCGAGACAGGCGGAAATACAGCATATAAGTTCAAAATATGGCAACCCTTCTATTCTGCCCATTGCTTGTCCCAAACAATAGATTATGGGGAATATGGGTATCTTAAGAAAAATGCTGGGGAGATTTCAGGATTCTTAAGTCGCAGCCGCTATTTTTTGCCGGCAGGTTATGACCAGACAGTTGCCTTAATAGAGGGCTTGGGGAAAGAGTGCGTTGTTGTTTTAGCTGATAGCGGACTTGGATCCACTTGGTATACCATCGAGGAATACCATTTTAAGTATCTAAAGGAATGCCTTACAAGCAAGGGAATTAATTATGTTCACATAGGGGATATAGAGACCATTGCCAAATACAAGCCATCAAATATTGCAGTCGTTGAACTACTATCAAATAATGATAGGCTGAAGAAAACTTGCCTTGATATCCTTCAACGATGCAAGCAATTTAAACCCGGAATAGTTTTTATTTCTCTCAGAAAAGAGTATTCGGAAGATGAGGTAGTTGAGCTTGTTGAACGTAAGGCTCGCGAAAAAAGAGAAGCCGAAGAGCGAGAGCGCCGCGAACGTGAGGCCCAGGAACGCAGGGCACGGGAAGAAGTTGAAAGAAGGGCACGGGAAGCACGGGAAGCGGAAGAACGACGACAACGTGAAGAAGCTGCTCGTAGAGCCAGAGAGGAAAGGGCAAAACTGAACACACAAGCCCATACTCAGAAAGCCAATGCTTGGGAGTTCCGGAACTATTTAGCATCTAATGGGATTAGATATCTATATCATTTTACTGATAGAAGAAATATTGATTCCATTCGCAGAAATGGAGGTCTATACTCGTGGTATTACTGCGAGAATCACGACATTAGTATTCCATATCCTGGTGGAGGAGAACAATCCAGGAATCTTGATAGATGGCATGGACTGCAGGACTATGTTCGCTTAAGCTTTTGTGACGACCACCCCATGGCATACCGGCTGAAACAGGATGGTTACAACTTGGTCCTCTTGAGGATTAAAATTGACGTGGCACTTCTAGAGGAGACTTTGTTCTCCGATATCAATGCCGCAGATGGAGCGCATCATCACGGACGAACAATGGATGATTTGAGAAGGGTTGACCTAAGTGCCACGCAACAGCATTATGTTAGCTCCTCGAGTCCTATCTTCAAAAAACACCAGGCAGAGGTTTTGGTTAAGACCTTTATTCCTTTGGAATACATAGAAAACATCGATAACCCAATGTCAATGTAGGATTATGATAACCGTAGCTAACAAAAAACGGAGTTTGGAAAGGATTCAGAAAGAGTTTCCAGGAGCCTATATACTGGATATTACTTCTTCGTCACCATATCAATACGGACAAATCCTTAGTCCCTTTTATCCCCACGGGAATATTCCGATTCCAGGTGATTCGCACGGGATGACAGCAACGTGCGTTGAGGCGATTTGGCAAGGTCTGAAGGTGTTCGAGGGAGTGGATATCGATAAGCAGATGTTTCGCAACGATACGATGAAGAACATCAAGCGAACTATCCGCAAATTCGGAAAACCTCTTGGTCATCGTTTTGGTGTCTATTCTGACACAATCCTCAATTACGCGGATGCTCGTCGCCTCATTTATATTCCCAGTTACAAATATGTGTTGGATCACATACCTGAGGTGCATCGAATTATTGAAAGAATCAAGGAAAAGGCGAAAGAATCCGATATTGTACTCTTGGACTACAACCTCAATCCCGAGAATCGAGATATCTCAAAGCCCCTTTCTCATGCCGAGTTGGTGAAGATGTATATTGAAGATCGTTATCCGTCTAAGGAAGAGGATTTCATCCCGTTCACTGCGGAGGAACTGAAAGCCTTGAAACAAGCTGGGAAGAAACGTTCAAAACAGAAGATGAAGGTTGAAACTCCGGAAGAGAAGGCCCTTGCTATTGAAAAGATATCAGAACTTCTTTTGACGACAGAAAGGTCTTCTGCAGACATAGCTAAATTACTCGCACTCGACATTAAGGTAAAGGACCTAAATACCCTTGTGGAGAGTATTCCCGGGATAAAAATTCGCAAACAGAAGAAAACGAAGTTCTATACCCTGGGTGAGCAAGAAACTCTGCCAACACTTTTCTAACATAGTTAATTATATCGTTTTGAAAAGAGTACTTCCTCCTCAGAGTCTATAAAACAAACTTTCCCGGTCCAATTAATGACCCTCATGTCCCACATCTATACATGTGGGACAAAAAGAGAAGAGCTCCACTAATCAATGCAGTGAAGCTCCTAAGATTTCGAAATCTTATTCCCCGAATAGATGCTCCGGGGCTAAAAGCAAGTATTGCGAATCTAGCCGTAAAATACGGGATTCGCAACGGGGAATCAGGCTATTTCCCCAGTTTTATGAATCTTTCTTCCGGATGTTCTGGAAGGCTCGACCTTGCCTTTTGTGCGACTACGCTGGCGGGGGGCCTTTGGTCAAAGGTGAGATCCTGAAACGCCTTCTCTATTTCATCAGCAATTCCTTCCAGAAATTGATCCTTCTGGAGAAAAGAAACCTCCGTATGCATGGCGATATAGTTGTTGGCGTAGCTCTTTGCCTTTTCACGGAGATTGTCACGGGAGGTCGTTCTGTCCGTCAATACTTGCAACTCGACTTGGTTTATGCAGTCATTCCACCAGGGTATAGATAAATAGGAGGCCTTTCTTTCGGTTAGCAGGGCGGAGAATTGATAAAGGTCCAATATGTTCTGCAATGGTGTCATATGATATTTATGCTAGACGACGAGAGTCATTCTCGGATTCGCATATCTCACTATTATTTTGTATATTTGCTATTTAAAGTCACCAAAGCAATTCAATGATGAAGTCGTATAAAGTATCCGCATTGTTCGTAGCAATTAGTGCTACTGTAATAATGTCCTGTTCTTCACCCATCAATAGTATAAACGATCCTCATTTTGCCGAGGATGGGGTGTGCCTGGACAGCCTCGGTGCCACGTTCCAGGGCGTAATGCCTTCGTCACTTGATTTCTATGTGGAAGTCAGCGGGAGCATGAACGGTTTCTTCCGAGCGAACAAGCCCACCGCTTTTAAAACCGATGTATGGGCAATCGTTTCCAATTTTGGAAGCCCCGGAGTGTCTGTGCTTTCTAACACCGGAACCCAGGCGACCAAATACACCGGAGATCAATTCCGCACAAGGATGAATTCCGGCGGTTTTGTTTCCGCTGCTTCCACGCAGGTACCTGCTATGTTGGAAACGATTCTCTCTGGACTTGATTATGAAAATGGAGCTGTTGCCGTGTTGATTTCGGACATGAAGTATAGTCCTGTCGGCAACAAGGCAATAGCCGTTCTGCTTGAGCAATATGCCACGGACATCCGGAACACTGTCGGCAGATATAAGGGCGCTGCCTATAGCCTTATCGGCGCATATTCTGAATTCCTTGACGCCAAGGGTAACGTTGCCTGTGAGAAATCTCCCTACTACTATCTTGTCATTGGAAAGGATGTCTGTGTCGCCGAGATTCGCAATTGCATCACTACCATCATCTCTGACCGGAACAATTATCTCGACAATATTGAGACAGGATTCGACTATAAGCGCCCGGCATTCAGTTTCGGTGTGCCCGACAATGCCATCCAACTTGATGAAGAACCCACTTTCTACAATTACGACATTTCGTATTCTGATACCTGCATGGTTAAACTCAACATTGACCTTTCTGATTTCCGCTGGCTGATTGCAAGCGATGAGGATACCTTCAAGGAGTGTTTGAAAGTCAAGACTGCATACGGTTCTGACGTTGAAGTCGGCAAAGTGGACATCGTCACAGATAATCACTACCAGAAGAATTTGGAAAGAAGGGCGGTCGCATCTGTTGAACTCAAACTTTGGAATATGCCGATGGCAGCCGACGTTATTGAATGGACGCTTGACCATCCGGAATATTCCGTGACCGATACATTCCTCCAGATACAGAACGCCGCTGAGGAGAAAGACCTTGCCGGTTCGTTCTCCCTTGCCAACTTTGTTCAGGGTATGTTCCAGGCTGTACAGAACACCTGGAGCAAGGAGCCCAACAGGATTTTGATTTCAAAAAGCAATTAGCATATGAAAATCGTTGATCTCTATGGATGGGGGCTGCCCAAACAGGCTGATTTCCTCAATCACTTCAAAAACAACGGCGCAATGTACAATCAAGCTCGTTCCCTCTGGAGCAAGCTTGATCAGACTACCGTCTGGTTTTTGGTCGCTTTTATCGTATTGGCCCTTATTTTCGCATTCGTCTATTATGGACCTTACAATAACAAGCCTCATCGTCATTACAAGGTAAAGCATTGGCTTATCTGGATGTTTATCACGGCTGCTGCGACCTTTGTCGTCAGCCTGGTAATCGGCCTCGTTATGGTTCAATCTCCCCTTGCAGCGAGAATCGGACTGATTCTGCGCATCAGTGGACTTAACGCGTTGTATAGCGTCGGATTGTACTTCATCTTTGCCCTTCTGGTTTGCAATATGCCTTTCCTGAAGACAAATGCATACAGGTTCCTTAAAATCGGCAAATAGTTATGGCAAATAGAGTTTTTGTATTCTGCATTGGCGGAACTGGGCTTCGGGTAATGAAAGCCATCACGATGCTTGCCGCATCCGGTGTAAAGACGAATGGATACACTATCGTGCCCATCATCATCGACCCACATATAGACCTTGACGAGAAAACGAAAGTCGATAATCTCATCAACGATTATATCCGCATCTACAAAAATGCGACGACCAGCGAGGGACAGCAGATGAATCCCCTGGACGGATTTTTCAACACTCAGTTCCAGCGCCTTCAGGAGATGGACGATGAGCAGAACAACACGAGCGCTAGTATGGCGGAGCGCCGTACCTTCGGTGAGTACATGAATGTCGGCAACATCGGCAATGATGATGTCAACAACTTCTTCGTCCAGACGCTATTCTCAAAGGAGAACCTGAATAACAGCCTTTCTGTAGGCTTCAAGGGCAACCCTAACATCGGCACCGTCGTTCTCAATGAGATGGTTAATGGTGCTGACTGGTACGGAGCCTTTACCCGCCACTGCGAGAATGGTGACAGGGTTTTCATTATTAGTTCCATCTTTGGCGGCACCGGAGCTTCCGGTTATCCGCTCATCGAGAAGATAATCAAGGATGCTGAAGGTTTCCCCGCTGTGCAGCGAGCCGTTATGGGCGCTGTGACCGTGCTTCCTTACTATTCCCTGGAAGATCCGACGACATCTGGTAGTGATATCGATTCCTCCAGCTTCTTCACGAAGTCAAAGTCGGCACTCAGCTATTACGAGAATACCGTAAAGTCTGATTATCTCTATTATGTAGGCGAACAGACTCTGCGGGCGACTTATAAGAATAATGAGAAAGAGCAGAGAGACAATGCTCACTTCGTGGAACTTGTCGCTGCGACGGCCCTGTTCGACTTCCTGTCGAAGCCCAAGCCTGACACCCCGCAGGCTCTTACACGTGCCATCTATGATGACAAGAATGCGCTTGATTTAGCATCTATGGGTCAAGGGTACAAGAGCGTTGTCAAGAATGTCGCTGACATGATGCTGCTTGATCTTTTGGTCAAGATTCTTCCCGAAGAATCCCAATTCCCGCTGAAGAAGGCCCGCAAGATGAACAAAGATTTCTACAACGACGAGGCATTTGTTTCTCTTGATAAGTTTACAAAAGGATTCTACCAATGGTATAAGGAACTGTCCGAGAATACCCGCGGCTTTGCTCCGCTTAACCTCGTTGGTCCCGGCCGAGAGTTGACCGCCTGGGTAAAGGGGCATTCACTGAAGGGTAAGGATGAGTCTTACTACCTTTTGGAGATGATTAAGGCCAGCAACAAGGGCAACGGAGAGCGTCACGATAATATCTTCCGTTACTTCCTGGACTTCGCCTACAAGGCCATCAATGTTTATACCACTAATCTGTAGTTGAATTATGAGCAGCATAGATATCAATATCATTCAGAGAGGCATCACCAACAACTTCGAATGGTCTGCCGAACAGGGCCGTATTACCGCTGCAGATTTGGGTAAAATCGGCGAGCAGAGAACGGATAACTGCGGTGCTCTGAATGCATTGCCAACTCCTTTCGCACGTTTCTTCGTGTTCAAAGAGGCTTTCCGCCGTGTACTGGAGCAGAAACTTGACCCGGTGGGAAAACCTGCAGGGAAAGCTTATGAGCATCTCGTATCCAATACGCTGGATGTTTTCGAACTTCTGTACAATCTCAAATATCACGAGAATCGCTGGAAGAGTCAGGACCGCAAGATTATTATCAAAGAGTGGAACTACGCTGAGCAGATGAAGGTGCTCAAGAATGATGTCCCCATCCTTGGTAACGTTGTCGAGAGCTATTTCAAGGAAGACCTCGGAGAAGCCTCCAAGAGACTATTCTTCATCATTCTGGAAGACAAAGGCAAGGAATGCCTTCTGGCCACCAGTTCTCCGATGACCGGATTCATCACGCCCCCTGACCTTGACCTCAAGACGGTGACCAGGGCCGGTCGTAGAGAAGAAGATTTCATCGGCAAGATATATCAAGCGATGAATACTACTCCACTTGCCAGGAAGGAAGGCGGTAAGTACTTCAAGGATATTCTTCTCTTCGACAAGCGTGATGAAGACTTCAAGAACTATATGTACAACAAACTCTTCTCGGGTGGCGCATCAATTGATCCCCGCTATACTGAGCTGAGAAACTACATTCAGGCCTTCTCTGCTGACCCTCAGATTACCAACAAATGGACAGACGAAGATTTGGAGCCGGTATATTCCGTTGACAATTCTCCGCTGGAGATTAATGGTATTCCCATTTTCTGCAGCAAGGCGACCGATGTCATCAATTACCTCACCGATGCCATCATCAGGCTTCCTTACAAGATTGACTCCGAGAAGTTCATGACGCTCTCCTTTGCGCATGATGTGGCGGATAGAGATTTCGACTACCTTCTTCCGTTAACCCAGGAAGGTATTGAACACCTGAAGGAAGGCGACTTGAAGATTAACGGTACACTGAGGAACTATGGCGATATTCTCGTGACGATTGAATGTAATGGCAAGCAGCACGAACGTCATTATACGACCGAGAATAATCCATCCGCTGGCAAAGGCACTGTCTTGGATCTCACCAAAGCGAGAGTCAATTTTGACATCGCCTTATTCCCGAATGTGCTTTCCTACAAGCCAGAGGAGAACAACTACTTCAAGGTGATGGTGGCCGGTACAGATTCCAATGAAAACAAGACCTTTAGTGTCAACAATCTTTCCTTGGAGTTCTACGATGCTGAAATAGGTGGGAAATATCGTCATATTGCGACGGCAACGGACAATACTTTTGAGAATGGCGTCAAGGCTCCCTTCATTCGTTCTCAGCAAGACACAGAGAATGACTGTGGCACCAAGTACTATGAAGTATTCAATACTCCTTTCCGTGCCATTTGTGCTGAACTGAACCTGGAAGGGAAAACGTATCCGTTTGCTATCATTCCGAAGTGGGACGTTTCCGTACCTTCAGAGAAGAAGTTCGCCTATGCTATTGACTTGGGTACTTCCAACACATACATCTCCCGCAGGGAAGCTGGCAAGATGACCGCTCCTCAGCAACTGAAGATGGACCAGCAGATTGTCAACTATCTGCATGCCAAGGAAGATTCCGTGCAAAAGGGACTAATTTCCAGAATTGAAGGAAAGATTCCCGATGCGTTCAAGACTCTGGTCAAGACGGAATTCGTTCCAGCTCTCATCGATGACAAGACGTATAGGTTCCCGATTCGCACCGCTCTCTGCGTGACAGGTGACGATACCAGAAAGCCGGTACTCTTTGACAATAGCAATATCGCCTTCTTCTATGAGAAGTTCCGTGGTGCCGGCAACCAGACCGTCATCACCAACATCAAGTGGGCGGAAGACGAAAAGAATCTCCGAGTATTTATTCGTGAAATACTCCTTCTCATCAAAGCTGACATCCTGCAGGAAAACGGAGTTATTTCCGGAACAGAAGTTATCTGGTTCCGTCCGTTGAGTTTCAAGGAAAGCATTCGCAGAAACTTTGAGAAGATCTGGAAGGAAGAAGCCAAGAACATCCTGAATCTGGATGCCGCTGACCAGCAGCTCACCTGCTATACTGAATCCGAGGCTCCGTATTATTACTTCGCGACAAAGGCTGCTTTCCAGAACGTGGAATCCGTTGCTGTGATGGATATTGGTGGTGGCTCTACGGATATTGTATACTACGCCAATGGCGAGCCGAAAATTGCCAATTCGGTCCACTTTGGTTGCGACGTGCTCTGGGAGAATGGTTACAATAAGTTCGTGAATGCCAAGGACAACGGTATCTTCAAGCATTACAAGGACAAGATTCGTTTTGAAACAAAGGAATTGCAGGATTTGTATGACTCAATGCTGAAGTCTAACAGCACGTCTACCCGGGACATCATCAATCTCTGGATTAGCAATGACAATGAGACTGACATCGCCAAGAAGCTCCGGACAGATCATATCTCAACGTTTGTCTATCACTACACGGCGCTCATTTACTACATGGCCTCCATGTTCAAGGCAAACGAGCTTCCTTCCCCTAGGACACTTATCTTCAGTGGTAACGGCAGTAAGTATATTGACAACTACATCACTGATTCTGTGCCTTATCTCAAGAGGATCACTGAACTCATTGTTTCCAAGGTATATGGCCAGGATATCTCCAATATTGAACTTGTTCTCCCGAATGAGCGCAAAGAGAGCACCTGCTATGGCGGTCTTTACCACAAGGCCAGTGCCACTGAGCCGAAGCCTATCGTTTATCTTGGTGACGGGGAAAACAAGGAATACAAGGATGTTGAGGCCATAAATGCCGCATATATTTCCGGTATGAAGGATAAGCTTGCCGGAGAGATTGCGGCGATGAACCGCATCTATAAGGAAGTCCTGGATTCTCTCATTCAGCAGTCTGTCATTGAGCAGGTAGATTCTGCTAAGATGCAGGATGTTGTTGATGGAGTTGTCAAGGATGCCCTTGTTTCTAAGTTCCAAACCGAGGTTCTGGACAAATATATGCTTCAGGAGCCCTTCAATGACACATTGTTCTTCCTGCCGGTAGTGGAAGCAGTTCTCCAGCTAACAGGTATCTATAAGCGATAAAACATGAATTTTTTCCAGTTTCTCGACACATATCCTTGGGTAACGGTTGCGGTTTTTGCCGCCATCCAGCTCGCGTTCTTTATCCACACATATTTAAAATTGGAAGAGCTGGGTCGTTTCTTTCCCACCCAGAAATGGGCAACAAAGAATGAAGACGAAACGCTTACCTTGATAGAAGATCCGGACGGCTCTGAGAATGCCAAGGAAATGATAGGCGAGATTAATGACTACATAAGAAAAACAAATGGTGCTGTAGAGTATTCTGTAATCAAAGATAAAACCGAGCGCCGTATTGATGCGATGTATGACTATGCCACATCGAAGACTTCCTTCCCGACCTACCTTGGTCTGATGGGAACTTTCTTTGGCGTATATATCGGTCTGAAATGCTTCAATGCCGGTCTTGGAGAAGGCGATGGCGGTATCACCGACCAGATGGTAAAGGAACTGATAGGTGGTATCATCGTATCGATGGTCACCTCTTTGATTGGTCTGGTGCTAATGACCATCAGCAATATCCAAGCTAGCCGAGTGCAGAAGAAGGTGGATGCACAGAAGGACGATTTCTTTGAATTCCTCCAGATGGAGGTTATACCTACTCTGGGCACTAACATCTCCTCTTCCTTGAATCGGTTACGCAGCACCATCGGCAAGTTTGAACCTTCATTCCGTGCCGTCATTGATGAATTCAAGGATGCGTTCCGCGATTGCACGGATATGTTCAAGGGAACATTTGCCGAAAATGCTGAAGTCCTCACGAAAGCCGTTGTCGAGATGGGCAGCAACATGACGCTCATCAACGAGAATATTCAGAAGCAGGACCAGCTGCTGAACACATTGCGCCAGAAGGAAATGGTCGTCACGCTGGACAAGTTCGTCACGGCTGCCAACAGTTTCGATTCGGTCGCTATCTCTATTCAGAAACTGGAAGAAGCAAAAGAAAGAATCATATCTTCTACCAACACACTTGCTGAAAAGCAGGAGTCTTACAACCTGTCGCTTGAAGTACCCACAAGGCTCCTCGGTCAGGTCAATGCCATTCTGGATCGTGTCACTACCTTTGAGAATAGCATCAATGCACTTGGCAAGAATATCGCCCAGACTCAACTCCTTGGCAATACGCAGATAAATGCCATCGAAGAACAGCTGAATGCCCTTAAAACAAAGCACCGCTTGATTGCTGGATACCAGGACACCCAGGTGGAAGAACTTGACAAGATTTACAAGGAGCAATCCAAGGCCGTCACAGACCTATCCGATGCTTTCAAACGTGTCGTTTCACAGAACAAAGATGACATTGAAACTGCGATGAGTGAGTTCAAGAAGGCATATGATACCATCGTTCGTGATTGTAAAACCGGCGTGGAGCAGAAACTTGAAGAATTCGTTTCAGCGCTCAATAAGACGCTTGATGTTGAAGACGCGAATAGGAAACTCTCTAACCTCGATCGTCTGCAGAGTCTCGAATCTGGTATGGAAGACATCAAGAAAGCCGTTTCCGACAAGAGTGCCATTACTGAGGTCACCAGAGCCATCCGTGAAGGTAATTCCAAATTGGATGACATTGGACGTCGCCAGCGTACGGTAAGTAGTCCGGTGTCTTCTGGTAATGGAGGCGAAGGCAGTGGTCGCAAGAGAAGAGGTATCTGGCCATTCCGCCGTAAATAGTAGTCTGAAATGCGTAAGAGCGGAAACAAAGAGTCTTTCTGGCCCAGCTACGTGGACATTGTAACCACCTTGTTTGCTATTATGGTGGTTCTATTTGCCGTGTCCTACAGCCGTTTCCGCGTCAAGGAGGTGGAGCTTCGTAAACTTGCCGACAAATATGAGGAAATCAAGTCCATCTACGATATGGTGGAAAAGATTGACACCAACTACTTTGAGTTCAACAAGGAATACGTCAAGCATATATTCAAGATTCAGGTAACCTTCCAGAAAGGTAAGTTTGACATTGAACGCGACCTCCAGTCGGATCTGACAAACAAGGCTGCGGCTAATGCATTGCGAGACCAGATTTTTGCCGCTGGCCAGGAAATTAAGAATACAATTGAGAAACTTCAGCGGAGCGAAAGTAACAAGCAGGACATCAAATATCTGGTCGTTATTGAAGGACAGGCATCTGCAGACGGGTATAATATTGACGCGTTTTTCAACAATGATGTACTGAGTTATCAGCGTGCCCTTGAACTTCATAAGTACTGGAAGAAACAAGGAATAGACTTCTCTTCCATGCCCAAATGCGAGCTGGTCATCAGTGGAAGTGGTGAAAAAGGTGTTCCGAGGGATACCGTCAGTGAAACAAACAATCAGCGGTTCCTGATTCACATTGTCCCGGTGATAGGAAATATCAGGCTTGACGACGGGAAGCAAAAGAAATGATGCGTCCCATGTTCAGCACACTCCTCTCTTTCGTCATGGCAGCGATAGCTTTAACAGTCACAGCTGCCAGTTGTATTTCTTACCCAGACCAGGGCGCTGAAATACGGTTTGAACTTCCCAGTTACACGAATGAGGCCAGCATCATAGAATACTCCGGATACACGGTTTCTTATGATGAAACGAACCGAATTCCCGTATGGGTGGCTTATGAGCTGACCAGAGACGAGGCTAATGGAACAATCGGTCGCAGCGGCAAGACTTTCCGACCTGATGACAGGGCGAAGGTTATACAGGCAGACAATTACGACTATCGTGGTTCCGGATGGTCCCGCGGTCACATGGCACCTGCCGGCGACTTTAAGTGGGACGACCAGGCGATGTGGGATACATTCTACTATACTAATTGTTGCCCTCAGGATGAGAAGCTGAACAACGGCAGCTGGAACGTTTTGGAGAACAAGGTACGCATCTGGGCGCGTGAATTTGGCAGTGTGTATGTCGTGACTGGCCCTATTATCGGCCAGAATCAGGGTGGAAAGATTGGCCCCCACGGGGTTGTGGTGCCAGATGCTTTCTTCAAGGCGGTATTGGTTTATTCAGATGAAACCTATCACGGGATTGCATTTGTAATGAACAATAATTCAATTCCTCAGCGAATTCCAGAGAGTTCTTTAAGCGTTAATGATTTGGAGAGAATAACCGGGTTGGATCTATTCCCTGCTTTGGACGATTCTATTGAAGAAGCAATTGAGGAAAAGGTAGATTTTAGCTTCTGGAGAATACGCTAATAACACAAGTTCGAGTTTACCGTTATAATCGGAAGGGCCGGACTAAGGTTGTGACCTAGGGGCTTTATCTATTAGACTTTGTAAATCTCATCAGTTTATCTTACCTTTGTCTTTGCATCAAGAGCACCCCTTGAGGGTCGCCAACCGAGCAGCCAGAAGCCACGGTGGCAAAACGATGCGGATTGTTCAATCAAAAAAAGTATGGTTCTATGCAACAAGATCTTTTCTCCCTTTGGGAGCAGAGTGCTCTTCAAAGTCGTGACGCGTTGGGTTACGACACCGTTTGTTTCTTCCGTAACCTCAATGAAATCTATTCCCTTTATGATGAGTGGAAGGACAAAGACCGCTTCTATTTCATCCCTTTGAAATTGAGGCTGACCTACTGTATGGGTGGTCATACCACTAGAATGACAGATGATCAGGTTTTTCTCGGTTCTTTCATTAAAACCGTTTTATCAAATGAAGATCGGTTCGCGACTCCTTGCCCCAAGTGTGGTCGAAAAACTTATCCGTATGGATATCTAGGTCCTTCGCTAAACAGATGGGTGGCATTGGAAGCCATTTGCTCTTGTGGCGAAAAGGTCAGGCCTTATTCTGGAGGATGGGGTGTCTGGAATGTCCCTTTCAGAAACATAATGAAAACGGATAAAAGACGGCTATTCTGGGCACACCTGTTTCATCCTAGATTCAAGGCATCAACGGTCGAATCATTGATGGAGTTCCTATGGCAGTGAACGTCTCGATCACTTTAAAAACTATGTGGATGACAAAAACGTGACTATATATGTCGTGTCATTGTTCTGAATAATATCAAATAATGACGCATTATCAAGGGTGATTACTATATTTGTATGGTACATAAAGCAAACTGATATCCTGATATGAGTAAAAAAAGATTCACTTTAAATGGTAGTGTCCCCAAAAGTCTTAGAGACATAGCTCGTGATGTTGTATTTTTTTATGCCCGGAAGCATCCAACGATGACTGCACAAGAGATTCGTGATTTCTTTGTGAATGCTTGCTCAAACGTCAGAATAGAGCATATTGTAGAAACAGAAGCGGAATATCATGCAAGAGATGGACAGAAGTCACAAAAATGGACAGCAAAAGAAGTCAGAACTCCTCTCGGAGAGAAACTGTATGTGTCCACTCAATGGCGCGCAAAACGCCCTAATGATAATTTCAATCAATTTAAGAGCATTGTAAACAGAAGGAGATGGGGAAAGATAGTCAAAATAATATAGTCCCCCCCCCCCCTATCTTTTGGAGAGTGTCCCAAGACCTTTGGTCATTATAGATAGTCCGCGGCAAAGTGCCCTCCTACCTTCTGTCCGAGATTGAGTGGGAATGCAGGCTGGTGTGGTATTCATCCATCCAGCCTGCATTTCAGATTTTGATGACAGATAAAGATAAAGGGGGCATGGGGCGTTTGATATTGAGGTGGGTGCATAATAGGTGAGCAAAAGAATAACTATTGATCAAGCCACCTCGACCTTTTCTTCTTCGTTCTTCTGTTTCAGGCTCCTTAACTCTTCTAGGTAACTAGCGGTGATAACGCCGGATGGTAGGGCAATTACTGCAACGCCGAAAAGGGATGAGAGCATGCTTACGAAGCGGCCAATGTCGGTAACAGGAATCATATCACCATAACCAACAGTGGTAAGGGTCACGGTTGCCCAGTAGAGGGCATCAAAAAAGTCCTCAAATGTTGTGGCTCCGGTTACGGGATTGATATGCGGCTCTGCATTGAACATGATGAGCGCTGTTAAGAAAACATAGAAGACCGCGATTCCCAACACTGTTAGTAAAACGCCCTTTTCTTTTCGTATCACTTTCCCAAGCACTCGAATCTTATCAGAGTATCTTATGAGCTTGAAGAGACGCAGGATGCGCAATAAACGGGTGATACGGAATATCTTGAACCCACGTCCAAGTATGCTTAATCCCGGAAGGATAGAGAGGATGTCAATAATGGCCCAGCCTGTGAAGGGATAGAGAACGAACGACCAGTGGCCTTTCTTCATTCGATAATCTGCAGTAAGCCAACGAAGACAGTAATCAATGATGAATAATAAAACAGTAATCTGTTCAATAACGCGAAACGCCAGGGTGTTTTCAACGAACATCAATGGTACAATGCTAGCAATGATTGCCACCAACATTATGATGTCATATGCGGTGCTTACTTTATCGCCTCGTTCACCGTGTTCGATTATTTCGTAGATTCTCTTGCGCATAGGATGCAATATTGTCAATCTATTTTAGCTAAACGTTTCTCCCAGTCTTCAATAATAGGGAAAGGATTGAAAAGTTCGAAACAGCCCATATAATATGTAATCTTTTTCCCTTCTTCCATTCGTTTGGAAAAGAATTCTAAAGCACCATATTTTTCTGCCAGGTCTTCGACATAATTATATCGACTTTCACGTAGAGCCTTGAAATGATCAATTGAAACTGACAGTACTTCTTTCTCTGCCATTTTAAGTTTCGCACGTGAGTAGATTTTTATGAGCCGGTCATAAGGCGCGGGCATATAGTACTTCTCGAAAAGAAGCTGCTCATAGCATAAACAAGCCTTTTCAAAATCTCCATCAGCCTCAAACCTTTCTGCGGCATCTAGAATGCTGCGAAAATGTTGCTGAAGCCTAAACACTGGTTCTAATTCACGCTTAAATGAAATAAAGTCATTTTGGGCCCAGTGTCCTGTCTCGGATTGATAAAAATCAAATTCTGGGATTCTGTTCCGAATTACAGATTCAAATACGTCGCCGACAACTTCCCCTCCTTCAAAAACGACGCGAGATGTCGGATATATGGCTTTGGGTTGAGTCCCCGTCAATTTCTCTAACCGTTTTTTGTATTCAAGTTCATCAGGGAACTTTTCAACAGCCAGCTTTGCGATTCTTAGTTCGTTGGTTTTGTCGTGCTTTTTTGCATATAAGACCATCAATCGCTTATACGAATGATGTGCAGGGTATCCAATCTTGATGTTCTCTTCATAGGTAGCGATCGCTTCATCTATCAAGCCATCTTTCTCTTGTTGGATACCAAGGTTGTTCAGGTATGTCGTCTGCCCTAAATCCTCTATAGGTAAAGGTTGCTTAAGTTGAGGCTGCTCAGTACCAGAGATGTATAATGCAGAGAGCCGATCGGCATTTTCAACAGAAGGAACAATCTCCACATAGGCATCATCGTCTATTTCTGCTTTCCGGACAGGTGCAGCAAAAGAATTATTCCTCCCTTCTTTCTGAGGGAACATACCTCTGCCTTCATCATTTTCACCAGGAATCGCGAAAGGACTTATGGAAGAGAGGACGCCCGTAACAGACGCTTTGATTCGAGAAGGAAATTCTCGAAGAGCTTCAAGAGGATCTATGTATTCTACACTGAGTAATGAGAACGAGTCTTTGTCAAAGAATACGGAATATACATAGTCATTATCGGCCACGCCAGTAGCCTTATTTACGCGTTGAGTATAGCCAGATATTTGAATATAATTTATGGTAACATTCGCATTGAACATACGACCGGCAACATAGAAAGCAAGCCCGCAGATACATTTTACATAGTCAAGCTGAATCTCTTTCACCGTTTTCTGCTTGAATGAGACATTCCCTGACGGAAGGTATACAGCCTTATCTTTTGGTATTTCTTCTACTTCTGGCAAGTCCAGTTCAATGTAAAGGACGCTGTAATCAGAATCGAAATAAAAAGATATGCCGAAGTCACCAGGAACATCTTCGTTTATCTTATTTGCCTCGGTTCTGATTGCGGCAATAATCTCATCTTTATTTCTGGATAGGAAAGCCTGAAGGGGGCTCCTTTCTTCTAAATACTCATGATAATACTCTGCATCTAAACGCTTTTTAGTCTCGATCTCCTTTGCATAGAATGCATCCCGTTTATTCTCCCATTCCCTTAGTTGCCGATCATAAACTATAGGTGTGTTTTCCGCAACATATTTCTCTCTTTCAGGTTTATTCTTCCACCAGAATAAATGCCGAATCTTTTGCTTTGCCTCTAATACTAATTCCTGCTGAATCTTTTCCTTGTCTGGGCCATCCTCCTCAAATGTCAGAAGAGAATAGTGCTTGGGGGAAATACGCGATAATGCCGTGCTTATCTCGGACTCGGTTTTGAGTTGAGGAGTCTTCTTGTAAATATCTGTAAATGCCTCTGTATCAGCATTGACTTCTTCATAGGTCATTCGAGTAATCTCAGCCAGCTTGTCCTTGTAGAAAGGAAGCGCTTTTGTCTTTCGAATTAACTTCTGTCTGGTTGCCTCATCTGTAATTGGATGCCCCAAACTATCTGTAAAGGAAAACGTTAAGTTCCCCTTACGGTCCATTTCCATATCAACCCCGAACCTCTCACTATTAGATGATCGGTTGCTTGACGCATATGAAGATGAATCAAATAATCCTGAGGCATATGATTGATTATTCGATTTTGGTGTAGAACCTATTTTTTGGCGACTGTATATACCGGCCCCAGGGATACTCGTGTTAAGATAGGTTCCTTTAGGACCAACCGTAACTTTTGCTCCTCTAGGCCCGAAAGACGTACTGATCCCGCTCTTGCTCAGATTAATGGAGATCCCAGGAACAATTTTTATTCTTTTTCTGTATGACCAGGCCATTGTGTGAATAGTAGTATTTATTTCTCACAAAATTAATATATTTAATAACAGGGGTATGTAATAATAATGAGAGAATAGTACTAATACCACAATAAGTGTAAGAATAAACTCGCGCAACGGGAACAGAAGCCGAAACCAAGTCCTTCACCTACGACGCCAATGGGAATTATATCCTGTCCCACCTGTCCCTCTGTCCCCCCGTTGGGACAAGTGGGACAACCTGACGGTACAGGAAAATAAACTGGACTTCAGTAAGGAGACCGTCATACTATTATCGGAAGTTGGATTGGGGTTGAACAGTAGATCTTGCAAACCTCTCAGTAGTATGATGCCGTTGTTGTATTGTATATTATTGTTTATCTTTGGTTTTTGAGATATGTTGCGCATCATAATTGAATTCCTTTAATGAGGTTTATGATGTCAAACAATTATCTTCTTATGGAACAAGTAATGGAGTAATAAGGATTATGTGTCGTCGTTATTTGTTGATCATCTTCTTGTTAGTACTATGTCCATTTGGGCGTTCTCTTTTTGGGCAAGATGGTATTGCGACAGAATTAGAGGAAGAGCTACATAAGGCTATGTCCGAAAATAATTATCAACTAGCATGGGAGTATGTTAACCTCCTTGAACAACAGGATACCATATCTCTTATGGCAATGCTTGATTGTGCAGACTGTTTTATTGGACTCGAAAAGTATCAGGAGTGTCTCGTTTTTTGTGATAAATGGGAAGATCGAAATCCTTTATTCAGAGAACGTGAGACATTCGCTGATAAGTATGGAGAGTGTTATTATTATCTTGGTCAGTATTCTTTAGCGTCATATCACCTTGGTCACTATATTTCTTGGATGGAGGAGGAGAAATACCAAGTTGGCATGTATCATTATAGTATTTACAGTAAATCGCTCTATCGAACAGGGTCTTATTCTCGTGCGTGCAAATATTTCAAAAAGTTTTTTTCAGAAGCGGCTTCGGTTGAAAAGACCTCGGTTGACAAGTTGTTCCTCACCGGTAACAAAGATTATTATGGTTACGCGTTCTATGATTATGCTTACTCTTGTTTTTTCTTAGGAGAAGAGTCGATGGGGGCCACACTACTTGAAAATGCATTCCAATGTGGTAATGTAGATGCGTCCAAAGATCTATCAATTCTGAGAAAATGTAAAACGTTCGCCTCCGATGTTGAGATAGGAAAAAAGTATTATGATGCCTTTGAAGAGTATATAAAGAGATTTGATTTTAGAGAAGTGGCCAGAAATCTCAAGAAGGATAATCCAGCTACTTTCTGGAATACACTCCTGTATTATAACGATGATTTTCAAACACTAAGCAAGGCAAGGAACAAGGAAAACCCGTCTCAAACACTTGTGAAGGCAGAGAAAGAGATTAATAATAGCAAATCTAATGTTGAGAGCGCCTTACTCCTTTGCTCCCCATACAGAAAGGGTGAGTTCGAAACGGAACTTGAGGGAAAACTATTTGGACGTTCATCTTTTGTGAATGACCTTCGAGTTTATCCTTCTGATGACATTAATGCATTTGCTACCCCATATGGCCAAATTTACCTAACGGAGGCGCTGGTTGATAGGTTTCATTTTAATAACAATCTTCTGCTAGGAGTATGTGCGCATGAGTCTGTTCATTTTCTTTGCGAGCATTCTTTAGCTTCGCTTTGGCAATCCGCCGAAAAAGAAAGAAAATCTGCGGTGGCAGGGGCTCTCGCCGCAGGACTTAGTGCCGTAGCAATGGCGAGTACTGGCATTTATGCAGCGTCAAACGGCGTTGAGTTTGATGATGATTATTGGGATAATTCTTCAAGATTAAGTTCTCTCATTATGGACTCGTTTGCTGAAAATGCATACCTGTTTAGATTCAAATACTCCCGATCACAAGAGATAGAATCCGATATAATTGCTTATCGTTTTTGTGATTATTTAGGGATCGGCGGATACTCTTATATTATGGCGTTGCAGCTTCTTGGAGATGACAGCTTTTATTTGCATTCTGATCCTGAATCTGACCATCCAACAACGATGTATCGAGTTATGTTGTTAAAATACCTTTTCCAACGGGATAAAGAGCAAGATGCCATAGATAAGCAAAACGAAGACATTGAGTGGTTGTATCAAAAATTGAATGCCGCAGGTTATAAATTAGGAACAGTGACTGCATTCCGTAATAGCCTAAAAAAGGATGCAAATGTTAAGAAGTATTATGAAGCATCCATCAAAGAAGGGCTAAATGTTGGTACCTATGAGCAATTCTACCATTTCATTAAGGTCAAGTAGTTGCGAATCCTCGTTTTCGAAACGCCCTTTTTGGGAAGAAATACAGTAAATAGAGTTGAGCCCCGCAAACATAGCGGGGCTCAAACTTTTGGGGAGTAAACGCTTTCTTGTTAGATTCTTGTTTTTATGATTCTCTCCAAGTCATCTGCACTAACAATCGCCCCCACCACATAATAGTCATTTCGGAAAAGTCCGTCATACCACTGACAGGTGATGGTGAGGATGTTGAGAGCTGCTTCATCAGTAGAGAGAACCTGAACATATAGCGGTCCGGAGAATTCGTCGCTATGCGTATCCAGGGTCCAGTCCTCGAACCTGGCTTTCACGGGATAAATCATTGCACGCCCCTGTACGTCCGTCTTGTACTGTTCTTCCCTGAGCCAGTCATGCAGTTTCTCCGGATCCTCTACCTGAGCGAGTGATAGAGTGGTGTTTGCAAAGAAGTAACCGGCCAGCTTTCCTATCTCCGGGGACTGTAGTACTTTCTCCGGATCCAAGACATTGTCAAACAGGACAAGGGCCAAGCGTGATGACAGTGTCTCACGCGGCTCATTCATTAACTCACTAAGCTTTCTCATAACTCTACAGTGTTTCCTTTTGTATCATCTCGATGAGTTCTTTGGCAATCTCATGCGCGAACAGTTTCTTTGCATGCTTGAATACAATCTTCTCATCTCCGTCCGCTTTCAGTTTTCTTCCGTTGAACTCTATCTTGGCGGAGTCCAGATACTCGTTGGCAATACTGGTAAGGTAACCGACAAGGGTGGTATCCTCCTTATCAACGACCTTTTGTATATCATCAAGCTTGAGACTGCCTGCGGATTTTTCCAACTTGTCCAGGCAATAATCAAGTGCCTTCTCATCATGCTGGACGGTCAATCTGTCAACGCTCTCCTTCAGCAAATTTGAATAGTCGCTATATCCGACCACCCTCCTCTCTCCATAATAGCAATCGTCATCATAACCACAGTCATAGTCCAGGGACACTTTTGAAAGAGGTTTGGGGTCTGGTTCGGGTTCTGGTTCAGGCTCCAGGCCGGCTTCCACCCTTACCTTGTGAAGGATGTCGCTGGCAAGCTGGGATATTACCAGTGTTTTTGCTCCTATCGCTGCCGTATCGCCGGTGAGACACCCGCAATCTCCGCCAAGGATTGTGTCTCCATAACGCTGGAAGAGAAGGTCGCGGACGTGGGCGATAATCAAATCCTCGCCGGATCCAGGGACTTCTCTATCAATGATGAGGTATTTCACCTTGATGTAGTCTATTAAGGTGTTCCAATCTATGGGGTCGCCACCCCCGATATAGCGAAGATCTCCAAGGATTGATTCTATGGCGTCTTGATAAAACGGAACGTCAATGGCTATTTCATTCTGTTCCTTCAGGAGTTGTTTTTTCTTTTGTGCTTTGCAGAACTGGTCAAATGTGCCGAGTCTCTGCGATGTAACAGTAGTTCTATTCATACCCAATTTGATTTTTTATATGTGCGAGCGATTGCTGCGAACAGGAAACCGCTCAAGATATTTATGAAAGTTCTAGGCTTTAGGGATGGGTTTTGGCCGCCAGAATTGATTTCTGGGATAGTTGTTATTTTTAATTACAAAGGGGCATTATTCCACTGCCCTATTTACATTACTCAAAACTAAATACAGACAAATATGCTGTTCACTACGATTGTAGGGAATCCACCGTTTGGAGACCTTCACCTAAAGATTATTGATTCAGTTATTCCCCATATAACAGATGATGGGAAAGGTTGTTTCATTCATCCCGCCAGATGGTATGAAGACCCCCTGGCTAAATACAAGAAGAACTCCGACCAGGTCAAGTACAAGGGGATTATAGATAGGCTGGAGGACGTCAAGATTATAGAGACCACGGCGGTAGAGGAAGCTTTTGGAATCACCCGGAACGGAGATTTGATGATATCCAGATTGAAGTCAAAACCGACAGGAAAGAAGATAGAGATATATGACGCTATGGCCAAGGAAGCCCTTGATGTCATATTACCTTACTCTAGAGAGCATAACCTGGAAGGTCATATGGACGAGAACCGGGTTGATGGATGGAGAGTCCAGATAAAGGCGCTGACAGCGATCGATCCCCATATTCACAGTATGAGTGAAAAGGACAGGAAAGGCCAGTGTAACGTGTTTGGGATGAACAAGTCCAATGTGTTTTACAATGGATTTGACGGTGACGTTGAATGGATGTTCACCCGAAGGCAGATCACCGGGAAGAAGACACCTGGGGCACCGTTACCATATTCTATCAAGTTCGGAACGGAACAAGAAGCCAGGAACTTTGAGAGGAGCTGTAACACCAATTTCTATCAGAACATAATGTATCTCCTGAAGTGTGACATGCACTCTCCGCTGAAGTTTTTGCCCTGGATGGGAGACTATACCCACCCCTGGACAAACGAGGACTATTGTAGGTTATTTGGATCGCAGGGAATGAGTCCGGACTGCCAGAAGTGGATGTGTAGAGAGGTCTATGATTACAGGACAAAAGATTTCATAAGGAAAGAACGCATAAATAAATAAAGAATAGATAGGCTGCAAGGATGTCCTGCCAAATAGTCCGACCAGCCAATACATAGGAAGCATACAGAAGCATTGCAACCGAAAGGAATGGCAGGTCCAAGTAAGTTGCGATGCTTTTTTGTTGAATATGGACTTGGATTTCAAAAATGACTGGATAAGGAGACGTCAGCGTCTTTACCATAATCTGATGTGCGATCTCGCTTATCCGGATGAGTATAAGTGGAGAATACAGCAGCATCCCTATGGACTGTATGAAACGCCCAAACACTATGATGAGAATGGCGTTGCCTACAATGACGGAACCTGGCTGATATACAACACCTGCAGGGTCAACGAGAATAGGTTCAGGGGGAAGGTGTTCTGCAAGACAAAGAAACAACTCCTGGAGTATCTCTATGGTTATATGTGCTTCCTTAAGAAAGTCGGAGTGGAAGAGCGTGACGAGATGATATACCACGCCATCTGCTACCTCATATACAAGTTGACCTATAGGAAGGGGATGTTCAAGGACTCAAAGCAGAGTATTGAGAAACTTATAGAACTGGCGACCTCCGTTATCAAGAAAGAGTCAGTGGACATCAACTGCTCGAGGATAGATAAGAGGAAGTACTGCCTGGATCCGAAGATAAAGAAGACATTGACAACGGGGCAGAAGACCGGTTGGCAGAAGAAGGTCCAGAAGCAGATGAAGGATGACCTGATCGAGAAATGGTATGACCCAGGATTGTCGGTAAGGGAGAATGTGAAGCGCTTCAAGATGAACAATGTCCCGATAAGCAAAGCGAGGCTTGAGATATACTTGAGAGAACACAGAACAACACCACTGGTGTCCTAATATGGATTTTCAATAGAAAAAGGCCCAGAATAAGGATTATGTTGATTATCAATCATATAAGTGTCCTAATATGGATTCTTATAACCAGAAAATACCAAAATGGAGAAGCCAGATAATCAATAAGTTAAGTGTCCTAATATGGCTATATAGTATTAAAATACCTGTTACTACAAAACAAGTTTTTCCGTAAGGAATGAATTGAAGAAAGAAAGACTCTCATAAAGATAAGCGTTATCCCTTACGGGAAGTTCAAGGCTGGCGGTTTCGCTACGCTCACCTTCCACCCTTGATGTTAGGTAGGGAGGGCGGGGTAAGGGATATGGTTCCTTCTTCTCTTTAATAAAGCATAAGAGGAAGTAGGGTTGTGGCAGGGTCTATCTCCGCTCTCCACCACCCATCCTTATCCCTAGACTGACCGGGCCCCCGCCGATCGCACCAACACCCTTATTCTTCTACGTAAGGAGACCACCCCCGATGTCCCCCGGACATAAATACTGTATACAAATAAAATAATGTGATTATGAAAAAGTTACTTGTTAAGTTAAACCAGCCGGTGCTCGTTCAAGACGATCCGTGCGAAAAACAAAAACTACAACCCATCTATGGGTTTATGGTTGATTATGATGCGTCAGATGAAGAACTGAACGCTTTTATGGAGGACGATATTCCTTCCTTTGTCGGATATCTGGCTGCGATGCAAAAATGGAGTACAACCGGAGACGTCGAGTTCTCCTTATCTGAAGATAAAGAATGGATTGACCGGGAAGGCGCTGTTCATTTCACTTGTGGTCAATGGGCGTCCGAGATAGGAGAACGGTGTAAAAAGGAACTCGGTCTTGACTTTACCCGATATACATTAGACTTTGATGGCATTTGTCCTGACTGCGGGAGAGAAAGAAGCTTCATCACTTGCGAGTCTTTGATGAATAAGCTGATCTGGCTCGCAGAACAACAGGCGGGAACGCGGACAAATCAGCATAATGTGATCCTGTTCAACCGCCCGATTTGGCTGCCGAAGCATGTCCTTTGGCCTGGCGAATATGGCTTCGTACATATCTATGGAGTGACGGCAGACCGTGAGTTGGATCGGGAATTCTTGAAGAGGAGCAACCTTTATCTGGGCTATCTTGCGATGTGCGAAGATGTGGCCCTGGTAGGACATACGCCATCCGGCTATAGTACTAACCTGGAAGAGGATATTAAGGAGTGGTATAACGGAGAGGAAGAGTATTCGATTGTATCGGAGGAACTACTGGCGGAAGGCCTCCTGTGTCAACGGAAGCACAACTTGAAACTTCGCGGTGCGGTGGTGTGGGCTCCAGAAGAAGTATTAGCCGAAGGCGTCCGGGATGAGTTCATCATCTCCCAGGAGTTATACGAATCTTTCATAGATCAGATAAGGGACTAAACTGGATGTCCAAAACAAAAATGTGAACAAAAAGTTAACACATAGATTACCCCATATCTAGATAAAAGGTGCCCCTACGCACCGTTCATACTCACATTACAAACCGGGCCGGTAGAAAGTGTATTTTTTTCTACCGGCCCATTTCATTTAAAGGACACGTTTAAAGCACCCCCCGTATTTCCATGAAACCCCCGGGGGTTTGTAGACGATGCGGTTTCGCACGAAATCGTTCGCAGACAGACAAAACAAGTCCATCTCACTTGCGAAAACTATCGCAGCGCGTTGCGGAATATGGCCGGAATAAACAGTAGGGTCTCGCGAAAAGGTGTTCGCAATTCGCGAAAGCGTGGTAAAATAAATCAAAAATAATTCGGCCCCCCACTGCGCTGTGGGGCGGTTTTCGAAAAAAAAACACATTTTTTTCCGGCGTCTCCGCAAAAACCCTTCTTCTTTTGTTATTTCTAATATGCAGGAGTCAACAGAGAATCCTGTGTTGGAAGGATTCCTTCCTTCAACATTTAATAAACAATCAATGAGAAATATTGAAATATCCTTTGACATCAGGGAGGAATTCCATGATGTCCCTTTTAAAAAAATCACTCTTGGGAAGAAGGACAAAACTCAGGAAGGACTTTTCCCAAATAAGAACATTAAAAAAGTTACAACCATTCTCAAAAAGTTTGGGAAGAAGGGTGTGATAAGACTCCTCCACTATTATGACCTTGATGAAGAAATCCTGGAAGAATACCACATCCACAAACAGACTCTTGATGAAAAGACCAGAAGGGAAAAAGAGAGACGTGTGAAAGAGAAAACAGAACAAAAAAACACTGTACAGGATTGTACCAGTGTCTCTACTCCTGAAGAAAAAGGCTTTGAAACCACTACTACTGAAATTGTTGAAGATGAGTATATGACTCCTATTGTAAATGATGAGGATTACAAGAACTCTGTACTATATGATCCTGAGGATGATCCTATGGACTCATCTATTCTTAACCCCTCTGAAGCTGGGTGGGAGAACCATCCTTATGGTGGCGTACCAGTGGGGAATGTGAGAAGACCAATCTATTATAAATCAAATAAATATGAATAAAGACATTATTACAAAGAGCTCTTCGCCTGTGGGAGTACAGGTGGAG
>JAEEGL012271377.1_pt1 | contig 26884 bp, 24 predicted proteins | sample 9134231 | NCBI WGS metagenome assembly JAEEGL01 (sample SAMN16246548, study PRJNA631951) | gut metagenome | biome: gut microbiome; feature: rumen; material: fiber-attached | host: Bos | place: Iran: Karaj | collected 2018-10 | reverse complement strand
GGATTCACCCAAAGACCACTTGATCTCTTCATCCTCCATGTCGGATAAGTAACCGTTGGTAACGGAAAGATTATCCATAGCGGTTGTAAGCAGGCTGTCAAAATTGCCCCCGTTATAAGCATCTATCGAGTTGGTCGGGGCCTGCTTCGCAACCTTTCTTACGGCATTCGAGGATATATTCCTAAGCTGTGTGATATCTATCGCGTCACTTACAAGCGGCATAGTCTCCTACCTCCGTTATCAGCCGTTGCCCATCTCGAGGCCTCTGCTGGCGATCGATTTGGAAGCGTTGAACGCGGTTGCATTGGCTTCATACGAACGGCTCGCATCGATCAGGTTGGTCATCTCGGTAACGGTATTGACGTTGGGATACATCACATAACCGTTCTCATCCGCATCGGGATGGGACGGATCGTATACCATATTGGCCTGTGTCCATGTATCCTCATAAACTCCGCCGACTTTGACGCCGCCCTGCTTTCTGTTGTTCAATGCGCTGTGGAATATACGCGAAAATGCTTTGGCTTCGCCTTTTTCTTCAAAAGTGACAACCTTGCGGACGTAAGGTGTTCCGTCTTCGGTACGCGTGGTATTGGCATTGGCAACGTTCTCCGCAATGATATCCATACGGAAGCGCTGCGCCGTGAGTCCTGATGCACTTATATCAAAAGAATTAAAAATGCTCATTTATATGCCTCCTATTTGATGACCGATCTCAGGTTCTGGAATTCAGCGCTGATGCTGTTTGCCAGACCGTTGTATTTGATCTGGTTTGCCGCAAGCTCGGCGCCTTCGGTATCCAGATCCACATTGTTGCCGTCGACGCGGTAGCTGTATCCGGCTTCATCGGTATATGTTCCGACGGAAAGCCTGCGCATGCTCACGTTGTGGACCTGGCGGTCCAGATCCGACATATGCGTCCACTTAAGTGCCTGATTCAGTGCATCTTCAAAATTGACATCCTGCCTTTTGTAATAAGGCGTATCAACATTGGCGATATTGTTTGCTATGGCATCATTGCGGAGCCATGCAGCATCTGCCGCCTTGTCCAGCACATTGATATAGTCAAATGCGTGGGTGTCGATAAATGTACTCATAGGCATACTCCTCCATAAATATACACATTACTATTATAGATTATTTGGTGTAAAGTGCAAGGGATTTTGGGCAAAAAAGCACAAGATATAGTGTTTGAATGTTATGTGAACCACAAGCAATTGTTTCGCCCGTCCGGTCCTCAAAAACAACAAGGGACCTTAGTCAAACTAAAGTCCCTTTCCAAACAGCGTATCCGCTGCCCATAATCCGTTATCCTAAAAGGCATCCGAAGCTATCTGCTCTTTCCGCCTTTCTTTACTTTCTCAAGTTCTTCATATACCGCATCGTTAACGACCTTGATATATGTGCCTTTCATACCGGAAGATCTGGATTCTATGACACCCGCGCTCTCAAACTTGCGCATCGCGTTAACGATCACCGATCTGGTGATGCCTGCCCTGTCGGCCACACGGCTTGCAACTATCATACCTTCAAAACCGTCAAGTTCATCAAATACCCTGACGATCGCATCCAGTTCCGAATACGAGAGTGTGGCGATCGCGCCCTGTACAACGGATACCTTGCGGTCTTCCTCAGCCATTTCCTCGCTTACTGCGCGAAGCATCTCAAGACCAACCACAGTCGTTCCGTATTCGCACAGAATGATATCGTTTATATCATACTGTTCTCCGCACTTGTATAAGAACAGAGTCCCGAGGCGTTCTCCCGATATCACTATCGGTGTTACCATTGCCCAGAACTTGGATGTATCGGTATGTTCAAATCCCAGGGTCGCAAGATTGATATTCTCCTTGGTAGACAGAATAGAAAGAAGCCTGTCGTTAAGCGGAGCATCTATCAGCGTAGCCCGGTCTCCGGATATCAGTTCCTCTATCGGCGCAACCCGGTCATGACGGCTGACACCGAGGATCTTGCCTTTGCGGCTTATAACCATAACGCTCGACTCCAATGTCTCGCCGAGCACCTTACAAATATCATCGAATACGACTTTTCCCGAATTGTTGTTATGAAGAAGTTTGCCTATCTTGCGGGTTTTGTCGAGTAATTGTACGCTTCCCATCGACTATCCTCTGCAATTACATATTTTGTAGACACACTATAACACTTTGCTGTCAAAAATTCAACCAATTTACTAATTATTCTGACAATTTAGTTCTTGGCTGCTTCCTTCGGCTTCTGCCATGACATGTAATCGCAGTCGGGATAACCCATGCATCCGTAATATCTGCGGCCCTTTTTGGTCTTTCTGACTACGATATCCTTGCCGCACTTGGGACATTCGACACCGATCTTCTCCAAAAAAGGCTTGGTATTGCGGCATTCGGGGAATCCGGGACATGCCAGGAACTTACCGTGCGGACCGTATTTATATACCATGGTCCTGCCGCATAACTCACATATTTCATCGGATTCTTCGTCCGCAATCTTAACCTGTTCGAGATTTTTTTCCGCTTCTTTGACTGCTTCATCCAGATCCGGATAGAAGTTTTCAAGTATCGTTTTCCAGTGAACCCTGCCCTCTTCAACTCCGTCAAGCATGGTCTCCATATTGGCCGTGAAATTGACGTCGACTATCGAAGGGAAAGATTCCTTCATCATCTTGTTTACGACTTCACCAAGCTCTGTCACATACAGATTCTTGTCCTCTTTGATGATATATCTGCGTCCGAGGATCGTGGTGATTGTGGGAGCATATGTACTCGGACGGCCTATGCCGAGTTCTTCCATAGCCCTGACTAAAGATGCCTCGGTAAAGTGAGGCGCGCTCTGGGTGAAATGCTGTTTCTTCTCAAGGTCTTCGGGTGTGAGTACATCGCCTTTTTTAAGACTCTTTAAGTTAGCGCTGCTCTCTTCCTTGTCCTTGTCCTCGTCGTCCTTGTATACGGACATGAATCCGTCAAACGAAAGTGATGACGAAGAAGCCGTGAACAGTTCGCCTCCCGCGGTTATCTTAACCGAAGTCGCATCGTATTCCGCATCGCTCATGCGGCTTGCCGTGAATCTCTTCCAGATAAGGTTATAAAGCCTCCAGAGATCCCTGTTCAAATCGCTCTTAACATCCTGGGGAGTGAGCGTGATGTCGGTAGGTCTGATCGCTTCATGGGCGTCCTGGATCTTACGCTCATCTTTGGCTGCCTGCTGCCTTGCGCCGACATACTTATCACCATAGTTGGCCTGAACGTAATCCTTGGCTGCAGCTTCCGCTTCTGCCGACACACGAGTCGAATCGGTACGCAGGTAGGTGATCAGACCGATCGTGCCATGGCCTTTTACCTCAACGCCTTCATATAACTGCTGGGCGAGCCTCATGGTCTTTTGCGTTGAAAAATTGAGCATCCTCGAGGCATCCTGCTGGAGGGTTGATGTTGTAAAAGGAAGCGGCGCCTTGCGAGATCTGGTGGTATTCTTCACTTCATCGACGGTAAAACTTTTGCCCTTAAGAGAGCTTATGATGCCGTCGCATACGGCTTCCGTGGGAATATCCTTTTTCTCGGATCCGGTTCCGTAATAATGCGCGGCGAATCCGTCCCTGGATCCTTTAAGTTTGAATAACGCATCGAGAGTCCAATACTCCTCGGGAACAAATGCATCTATCTCTTCTTCCCTGTCGCAGATGATCCTGAGCGCCACTGACTGCACGCGTCCTGCGGAAAGTCCTCTTTTGATCTTGCCCCAGAGAAGCGGGGATATCCTGTATCCCACGACTCTGTCCAGACATCTTCTGGCCTGCTGCGCATCGACCAGATCCATATCTATCTCACGCGGATTCTTGATGGATTCCTTGACCGCGTTCTTGGTGATCTCGTTAAAAGTGATCCTGTATACCTTTTTCTTATCCAGATTAAGGGCGCTCATCAGATGCCAGCTTATGGCTTCTCCCTCGCGGTCAGGGTCCGTTGCGAGATATATCTTCTCGGCCTTCTTGACCTCTTTTCTGAGTGAAGCGAGTATATCGCCCTTGCCTCTTATAGTGATGTATTTCGGTTCATAATCGGAATCGATGTCTATGCCCAGAGCGGATTTGGGAAGATCCCTGACATGTCCGTTGCTGGCCATTACTGTGTAGTTTGAACCCAAGAATTTGCTGATAGTCTTCACCTTGGCAGGTGACTCTACGATAACGAGATACTTTGACATATTACTCCTTTATTTATCGCCTCGCGGGCAAGATAACAACGAATATACACCAAAAAAAAATCTATTGCAACTCTTGACACCCCATTCTGCGGTGATTAAAATGATTAAACACTGTTCATGAGGCATGTCTTGTGTCCCTGCAAAAATGCAGAAAGGCACAAAATATGTTCTGTTATGTCTATACCGGAGCGATATCCGGTCTCAAGTGCGACCTGATCAGGGTCGAAGTCGATTCATCACCCGGACTTCCATGTTTCCAGATGGTGGGATTCTTAAGCGGCGAGGTCAAAGAAGCCCGTGAAAGAGTCAAAGTTGCTTTAAAAAACAGCGGTCATACTTTAAGCGTATCCTGCTTAAACGTCAACCTGTCACCCGCAAACATCAGAAAAAGCGGTACCTCCTACGACCTTCCGATAGCTGTCGGGATCCTCATGGCTACGGAAAGCATTATGCCGTGCGATCTTACTGACACCCTCATAATAGGGGAGCTCGGTTTTGACGGCGAAGTAAAAAGCGTGCGGGGAATACTTCCGATAGCACGCGAAGCTTCAAGGGCCGGTATTAAAAAAATGATACTGCCCAAGTCAAACGTCAGGGAAGGCATGCTTGTACCCGGCATCGAGATGATCGGCGTGTCTTCTCTTAAACAGGTCTGCGACTATCTGGAATCTTCTCCCGACGCACAGGCGCAGATGTCATCGGTATCTTCGGGTGACGATATCCGTTCGATCATGAGCAGGTCCGTTCAGGATGCGCCCGATTTTGCGGATGTCCTCGGTCAGGAAAGCACCAAGAGGGCGGCCATGGTCGCGGCCGCAGGTTTTCACCATATGCTCATGATAGGTCCTCCCGGCGCAGGCAAAACCATGATCGCCAAGAGGATCCCGTCCGTACTCCCACCGCTTACACCGTCGGAAGCTCTGGAAGTCACGTCGATCTATTCCGTTGCAGGCATGCTCAGGGAAGATAAACCCCTGATCTCAAACAGACCGTTCATGTCCCCTCATCACACCGTCACTGCGCAGGCCCTTGCAGGCGGTGGCACGCATCCGAGGCCGGGGATAATATCGCTGGCCCACAGAGGTGTTCTTTTTCTGGATGAGATGACGGAATTTGACCGAAACACGCTCGAGATCATGAGGCAGCCCCTTGAAGACAAAGAGATACATATCGTAAGAAACGCAGGTTCATATACCTATCCCGCAGACTTTATGCTCATAGCCGCCTGCAATCCCTGTCCCTGCGGATACTACCCGGACATGAATAGGTGCAGATGCTCGCAGGCACAGGTGGCCAGGTACATAAACCGGATATCGGGGCCTCTGCTCGACCGGATCGATATATGCTGCGATGTCGAGGCTGTTAACTTATGTAAACCAGATATGACCGGGCTTTCAGGCAGCTTAAGCAGCAGCGAGATGAGGAAGCGCATCCTGATAGCAAGAAACAGACAGGCGGAAAGATTTAAAGACAGCGCCATACGCTTCAACTCCGAAATGACCGGACGGGACATAACCGAAGTCTGCAGACTCGGAAGCGCCGAGCAGGATCTTCTTGCATCGGCCTACGAATCGCTGGGGCTCTCTGCGCGGAGTTACCACAGGATCTTAAGAGTCTCGCGCACCATAGCGGATTTGGAAGACAGCGATGAGATCAGAAAAGAACATCTGGCGGAAGCCCTCTTTTACAGAACTAGCGGATCAAGATACTGGGGAAGATGATTATGGGGAGGTGATTTTATATGGAAGAAATACTGTACGCGTACTGGCTGTCAATTACAGACGGGATAGGAAACGCAACCGTCAAAACCCTGCTTGAATGCTACGGAAGCTACGAAGATATCTGGAAAGACGCGGTAAGGATAAAAGACTGCTCAAAGCCCGGCCTGACCTTAAATACATACGAGCTGCTCGAATCCACAAGAGACGAGGATAATATCCGAAGGTCATATGAGAACATGCTTAATTCGGGGATACGTTTCCTGCACTTTAAACACCCCGATTATCCGGCAAGGCTAAAAAGCATATACAACGCTCCGGCGGGATTGTATGTCAAAGGCTCCCTTCCAAACCCGGAGGGCGCATGCATCGCAATAGTAGGCGCAAGGAACTGTTCCGAATACGGAAGATATGTGACAAACAAACTTGCTTCCGCTCTTGCAAAAGCAAACGTACAGATCATAAGCGGTATGGCCAGGGGAATAGACGGGATCGCCCAGAGAGCCGCGGCGGATGCGGGCGGTTATTCGTGCGCGGTGTTGGGATGCGGAGTCGACATATGCTACCCTCCGGAAAACAGGGACCTGTATGACGATCTGTGCATATCGGGCGGGATCATATCCGAATATCATCCGGGAACGGAACCCGTATCGGGACTCTTTCCGCAGAGAAACAGGATCATATCGGGCTTATCAGATATCGTAGTCCTCATAGAAGCAAGGGAACGATCGGGTTCGCTTATAACCGCGGATCTTGCGCTTGAACAGGGACGTGACGTATACGCTCTCCCCGGCAGAGTCACGGATGCGTTAAGCCACGGGACAAACAGGCTCATCAGGCAGGGAGCGGGGATCATCTTATCTCCCGAAGAATTCATCAGGGATTTAAACGAGACTTATTCCCTGCCAAAAGACAACTCACCCGCGGGAGCGGCCGATGTAAAGATCGACATGTTCCCCGACCTAAGCAGGGAAGACAAAAAAGTATTAAATGCAATGGACTATAACCCGAAGAGCATAAAAAATCTGCAGGAAGAGACTCATCTTGACTCAGGCACATTGTTTGGCTGCCTGATGAAACTGTCCGTAAAAGGTCTTATCCTGCAGAAAGGAAGTCATTACGTATTAAGCGGCGGCTGATCAGACTTTGTTCTTCATCGTCTCCTTGTTCTGTGCGAACTCGATGGCCGTCTCGCGGGTTATCTTGCCTTCTCTGAAGAGTTTGACAAGCGCATCATCCATGGAAATCATTCCGTGGGAAGCTCCTGTCTGTATCTGTCCTGCGAGCATGTTGACATTGCCGTCATGAATGGAATGTCTGATAGCGGGATCGGGATACATGAGCTCAAACGCGGCAACCCTGCCCTTGCCGTCCGCAGTGGGAACGAGCTGCTGGGAGATGACAGCCTGAAGAACGTTCGAAAGCTGTATCTTGATCTGCTGCTGCTGATGGGACGGGAATATGTCTATGATCCTCTCAACGGTTGACGGAGCGTTCATCGTATGAAGCGTCGAAAGAACGAGGTGTCCGGTCTCTGCGGCTGTTATCGCAACAGATACGGTATCGTAATCTCTCATCTCGCCGACCTGTATGACATCTGGATCCTCACGGAGAGCCGCACGCAGCGCATCGGCATATGACTGGGAATCCAAGCCTATCTCTCTCTGGTTTACGATCGATTTGTCATGTCTGTGAAGATACTCGATCGGGTCTTCAAGAGTTATAACGTGCGCATCACGCGTCTTGTTGATACGGTTTATGATGCTGGCAAGCGTGGTCGATTTACCGGAACCCGTGGGACCCGTAACAAGTATGAGTCCGCGCTTGCAGTCGGACAGATCCATAACGGATGCAGGCACTCCAAGTGCTACGGGATCGGGAATATCGGTTCCCACAAGTCGCAGAGCCATCGCGATGGAACCGCGCTGTTTAAATACGTTAACCCTGTAACGGCCTATATGCTCTACCGAATATGACATATCGTACTCGCCGCGGTCTTCAAGTATGGCGAGCTGTTTCTCGTCCATGATCGAACTTGCGATCGCGAGCGTATCGGGCGGAAGAAGCCTTGCGCTCACCTCCCTGCCTTCGTCATCATATGCGGGAAGCGGAAGAAGATGTCCGTGAACCCTCATTTTGGGAGGGATACCTACAGTAAGGTGAATATCGGAAGCTCCCGCCTCCATAGCTGTTGTCAGTAATCTGTTGATGTCTAACATTCTTCTCCTCCCGGACGATCTTCCAATGCTTCTTTGTTCATGACATATCTGTTATCAAGCGTCTTCATTACATCTGCAACCTCTATGTCACCGTACATATACGTATCGGCAAGGTTCATGATGGAGTTGTCCCTGAAACACAGTACAACGGGACGCAGTATATTCTTTGGATTCTCCTGAAGGATAAGGGCGGTATCACCGGTGCTTAAAACTACGCTTATGCCTTCCGAAAGAATATTTACAGAATCAATCAAAGCCTTGACCACTTTCGGATCAAATGTCTCGGGAGCATTCTGCATATTCCTGATGGCATCGAGCTCGGATTCAGGCTTTGCGCCGAATCTCATTGCAGTCAGCGTATCGAAATACTCGGCGACAACCATGACCTTGGAACCCTCGACCAGTTTCATGTTGGGTCTGTCGGTATGATCGCGGTAGCATTGAAGAATGGTCAGGCTCTGCGCTGCGATACGCTTAACATTCGGCGAAGACTGGAACATCTCATCGAGGATGTCGAATCCCTGGGTCTGGAAGTATTCCATTTCCTTATCGTCTTCGACCGTCCTGTTCTCATTGTCCAGAAGATCCTTTGGCGCCGACAGTTTGCCTATGTCATGAGCGATCGCGCTTGTTACGGTATCTCTCATCTCATCATTTCTGAGGCCGTACTTATGGCCGATGATAGCGCACAGCATAGCCACATTCAAACTGTGTCTGAATATGTAATCCTCTTTGGTACGGAGACTCTGCGCGAAATTGATCTTTTTGTCCAGATAACCGTAACTCTTGGTAATGTCTGCGACCAGATTGGGGAGTTTGATGAACTTGCGTGAATTTAACATACTCATAAGTTCATCCTGGATCGCAAAAGAATTGACCGTCTGGAAACGCTCAAACTCAATATCTTCCGGGCTCATCGGAGGCGCGGGCTCAGCCGGCTCGAGCACGAACAAACCGATCAGGCCGAAATTCTTGATGCTGTCGATACCGTTTTGGTTAAGCTTGGAATCCCGCTCAAAAAGCAGGACGCCTTTCTTGGAATAGATAGGTCTCGCTATCCTCATCCCCGGTTTTAGATCTTCCATTTTTACGAACTGCATTTTTTCCCCCTAATGATCGTTTAATAGAAATCCGGCAAATACATGGTTGCTTACGTCCAGTCCGAGCGGTGTCAGACTGATGGTATCTAAATCTCTTATGATCAGGCCGTCCCTTATGCAGGTCGACAGTTGACGGCCGAACACATCATCAATATCGCGTCCGAAACGTTCCTTAAAGTCCGAAACGCTTATGCCTTTTATCATGCGGAGCCCGAGAAACATAAACTCTTCCATCCTGTCAGATATACTTAGAGGTATGCTCTCGTTAACTCTTATTCCCTTAAGATATTCTTCGATACTGTCGGTGTTTTTAAATCTCACTTCATCGGCAAGCGACGCTGCGCCTATCCCGAAGCCCAGATAATCACCGCCATTCCAGTATCTTATATTGTGTCTGCATTCATATCCGGGGACTGCGTAATTCGATATCTCATACCGGTCTATCCCTGCGCCGCTTAAGACGTCCCCGCTCATATGATACATCTTCCGGTCGCTTTCTTCATCAATCCACTCATATTCGCTTAAGTGTTCGCCGAAATAAGTGCCCTCTTCGATCTGCAGACCGTACGCGGATACGTGCTTTGGCTTAAGCCCGATAACCTTATTCAGTGTATCACAATACGAATCAAGCGTCTGCCCCGGTATCGCAAAGATCAGGTCGATGTTTATATTGTCAAAACCCGCATCCGAAGCCTCTGAATACGTCTTTAAAAAGCCCTCGTAATTATGGATGCGTCCGAGTATGTTTAGCTCCCTGTCATTGGCGGATTGAAGTCCGATGCTCAGTCTGTTTATGCCGCATTCTCTGTATTCACGGAGTTTCTCTGTGTCCGCTCCCGCAGGATTGATCTCAATGCTTATCTCCGCATCGGGCGAAACCTTAAATGAATCCCCGATCAGTTCCATAATCCCTGCCACGGTCCCGGAAGCCAGTACGCACGGGGTTCCGCCGCCTATGTAGATCGACTTAACTTCCCTGTCCCGGTACTCTTCGCCGGCCGACGCGATCTCCGACCTCAGTTCCCTGATATATCTCGAGATCAGATGCGCCTTATTGTCAAAAGACAAAAAATCACAGTACCTGCATTTTGATAAGCAGAACGGAATATGTACGTATAATCCCAGATCACTCATCATCCAGCTTTAAGACGCTCATGAACGCAGCCTGAGGTACCTCAACGGTTCCTATCTGCCTCATGCGTTTCTTGCCTTCCTTCTGTTTCTCAAGGAGCTTCTTCTTACGTGTTATATCACCGCCGTAGCACTTGGCGAGCACGTCCTTGCGCATGGCCTTGACGGTCTCTCTGGCTATGATCTTGCCGCCTACGGCTGCCTGTATCGGGATCTCGAACAAGTGTCTCGGGATCTCGTCTTTTAACTTGACGCACATCCTGCGTCCGCGCTCATATGCCGAAGCCGCATGGACTATGAAACTTAAGGCGTCGACTTCTTCATGATTGATGAGTATGTCGAGCTTGACCAGATCAGCTTTCTCATAACCCTTAAATTCATAATCAAACGACGCATAGCCTTTTGATCTGCTCTTTAACGCATCAAAGAAGTCATATATGATCTCATTAAGCGGCAGGTCGTATTTAAGGAGTGCTCTGCTGCTTTCGATGTATTCGGTACTTATGTATCTGCCTCTGCGTTCCTGGCACAGCTGCATGATCGGTCCGATGAACTCGCTCGTAACCATGATCTCCGCAGCGACTATCGGCTCTTCCATGAAATCGATCGCAGTCGGTTCGGGCAGGTTTGACGGGTTTGTGAGCGTGAGGATCTCGCCGTCCGTCTTGTGAACCCTGTATACAACGCCGGGCGCGGTGGTCACAAGGTCTAAGTTATACTCTCTCTCAAGCCTTTCTTCCACTATCTCCAGATGCAGAAGACCAAGGAATCCGCACCTGAATCCGAAGCCGAGGGCGATGGACGTCTCAGGCTCATAATTAAGCGACGCATCATTTAACTGAAGCTTCTCAAGCGCATCCCGAAGATCCGGATACTTGGCTCCGTCTGCGGGATACATGCCGCAGTAGACCATCGAATTGACCTTTTTGTATCCGGGGAGCGGCTCGTCGCACGGTCTGTCGTCATCGGTCACGGTATCGCCGACTCTGGTCATCTTGACGTTCTTGATCGATGCCGTGATATATCCGACCATGCCTGCGCTCAATTCGTCGCACGGGTTAAATGCGCCCGCTCCGAAGAATCCGACTTCCACAACCTCTTCGCAGGCTCCCGTCGCCATCATCCTGATCTTTGTTCCTTTTTTGACGCGTCCTTCCCTGATCCTGCAAAAGATAATGACGCCCTTGTAGGAATCATATAACGAGTCAAATATCAGCGCCTTGAGCGGAGCATCGGGATCACCCACGGGCGCGGGGATCTTCTCGACTATCGCTTCAAGCACCTCATCTATTCCTATACCCTGTTTGGCGCTGATAAGCGGAGCATCCTGTGCTTCTATGCCTATGCAGTCTTCTATCTCATCCTTGACCCTGTCGGGATCGGCGCTCGGAAGGTCGATCTTGTTGATGACCGGGAATACGTCAAGATCGTGGTCAAGAGCCAGATAGACATTGGCCAGAGTCTGCGCCTCTATTCCCTGCGCCGCATCAACAACGAGGATCGCGCCGTCACATGCGGCAAGAGATCTTGAAACCTCATAATTAAAATCCACATGTCCGGGGGTATCTATCAGGTTAAATATGTATTCTTCCCCGTTTTTGGCCTTGTAAACGGTCCTTACCGCCTGGGATTTGATGGTTATCCCGCGTTCGCGTTCCAGATCCATGTTGTCAAGGACCTGTTCCTGCATCTCCCTGCTGGTAAGAAGCCCCGTTGCTTCTATGATCCTGTCAGCCAGAGTTGATTTACCGTGATCTATATGGGCTACTATGCAAAAATTCCGTATGTGTTCCTGATCCACTCAATCCTCCGTCCGATCAGATCTGTTCCTGATATAATCATTTTCATTTTCTTCAAGAAATATCCTGAGTTCCACCATTGTGATGTACAAGAAGAATACCATCAGCAGCGTCTGGAACAGATATTTAAATGTCATGCTGTTCATAAGCGGATGCGCTCTCATGAACTGAAGCTGCATCCCCTTGCCTACCTTGATGCTGTCTATGCAGTCAATGTTCTCGGTATAGCGTGAGAGATATCCGTCCAGGTCGCCGATCGACGACAGCTCTATGCCTTTGTCTGTAAGCATGTTGATATCTCTTTCAAAAGAAATCCTGATCGATTCCTCGATCCGGCTTGTACTTCTTATATATCCCTGATAATTCATCTCGCAGCAGAATACGCCGAGTACTAAGATCCATATGCAAAGCGCGATGATACCCGCGTTCATGCTCTTCTTTTTGTCACGGATCATGAATGTAACCGCGATCACTATGACAAGCGTGATGATGCATCCGATAAACGATATATGGTCTATATCCGCATTGCCGCCGCCCTCGAGGGATGTGACGAGCGAGCGGTCTGAGCATGTCACAAGGTATGATTCATCATCGATCGCATGCGCGCTGTAAAAGACATTGCCGTCTTCTATGATCCCGTATCTGAGTAATGACAGGTCACCCGGTATATCATCGGATGTGGTCCTGTACAGGATGTTCATGTCTTCATCCATGACGTAAATGTCATTGATGGTATCGTATTTGCGGACTTCCTCTTTTAAGGTATCTTCCAGATCGTAAAATGTATCCAGATTCTTGCCCATATCAAGACCGTATCTGATATTGCTGATCAGGTCGACCACATTAACATCCGTAAGTTCAACCGCAACATCCTTGATATCTTTCATGTAGAGTTCTTTGCCGATGTACTTGCCGAATATGGTCACGATTATGGTAAGCACTGCCAAAAACAATGCATATATGATCTTGATCCCTTTCATTGCATATCCTCCGCCGTAAATATGGTATCGGCTATAAGATATGTCCTCATGGGAATCTTTACGCCTGTACGTTTGATAGTCTCATAGTTTAAAAACAATTTCGGATTTGCCACATATATCATGTCGAGCTTGGTTATCGGAGTTCCCGAGCAGTATTTATCGATGGTCTCGGCCATGAATCTGCCGTCCTCTCCGGAATCGGCCACCTGGACATGCATGAGCGCCCCTGCTTTGCACTGTTCCGATGAATCCTGCGCGATCGTGACGATCCCGTTATCTATCATGTCATCAATGAGGGACGGCAGCATATCATCTTCGATCGTGGATACCGTGATGAACAGGGTGTCGATCTCCGGCATGAGTTCATCATAAGCGGCTTTTAATTCCGTATAAAATCTCTCGTCATCCTCCGGACCCGACGACTCATTCACATAGCGTCTGTGGATCTTAAATCCGTACAGTTCGGACATGGCTTCAAGGGAATCAATCCCCGAGTATACGAAAGCGTCCTGATCGTTCTGGTATACGACGCCTATATCTTCAAAGTGGTATATATCATAGGCCGCTTCAAGTATGCGTCTGGTCTCACCGGGGTCAAGTTGTGAAAAGGATTTGTCATTGAATCTCTCGGTTTCCGATTTCACTATTCCCGTAGCTATCGTGTTGGTAGCGCCGTACACCATATAGTCATATGAGATCTCATCGGCATGCTCGGTTAAGTACTTGCCGCATGAAGTCCCGAAAGTCAGCATCAGATCTATATCCGATGACTTAAGCATCTCATCAAGCTCGGTTTCATCCATGGCATCCAGCGTGTAGAATGCATCCTCGATGAACTTAAGCCTGCCCTGATTCTTCATGCTGACCGATGAACACAGCGCGGCCCACGTTTCTTCCATGTCATCGTAATTGCGGGCCTGATAATTGCTGATGAGCCCCATATTATACATTTCGGCGCCCATCGCCTTGAGCTCGTCATTCCAGTAATAATAATCCTCGCCCCTGAAGCATCCGACTCTCACAGTACCCCTGGCCGTAACGGACACATTGGGATCATCCGCAAACAGTCCCGTTTCTTCTGCCGCGGGTGTTTTGCCCGAATATGAACATCCCGCAAGCGCCGCAAAAGCACACATAATGACCATGATCAGGCATATCTTGCGTATGACTGTTTTCCTCATCGGTAATACTCTCCAAAGGGCATAATAATCCAATCAAACATACACTATAAAATTTTACCATAACCAATCCAAAAATAAAATAACACTTGCATACAAATTTACATAAAAAAACCTTTTGAAATCACAGATCAAAATGTGATAGAATTGATTTATATTCGCGGAAAGGAGAAATACAGTGTTTGAAGTAGGTGATTACGTAATGAAAACAAGCAAAGGCGTATGCCATATAGATGACATAACACGCCTTGACATGGCCGGAATTGACAAAGATAAACTCTACTATGTGATGACGCCTCTCGACGGTAAAGGCTCCACACTGTATGTCTCTGTCGAAACCGCGCCGAACAATATCCGCGCCGCCATGACCAAGCCCGAAGCGGAGGAGATCATCGATGCGATCCCTTCTATAGAAGCTGCATGGATCGAGAACGACAAACTCAGGGAACAGTGTTACAAAGATGCTGTAAGAAGCGGTTCTCCCGAGGCCTTAATAGGGATCATCAAGACCATCTATTCCCGCAAGAAGATGCGCGAAGATCAGGGCAAGAAAAACACGGCTGTGGATGAACGGTATTTTAAGCAGGCCGAAGAACTGCTATATGCCGAGATTGCCTTTGCGCTTGGCAAAGACAAAGATGAGATATGCGATTATATAACAAATAAGATCCGCGGAAGAAAAGCAAAATCTTGATGCCGGACCGCTTATCCGCATATCTGAAGACACAAGAAAAAGGGTTCCCGTCCGGGAACCCTTTATTTGGGTTCAATTACATTGAAGCAACCTGTGATGCCAGTCTTGAAACTTTGCGCGAAGCATTGTTCTTGTGGTAAACACCCTTTGAACAAGCCTTATCTATAGTGGATGTAGCAGCAGTAAGTGCTTCTGTTGCTGCAGCCTTATCACCTGATTCTACAGCTGCGTTAACTTTCTTGATCGCAGTCTTAACACCGGACTTGATCGCTTTGTTACGCTCAGTCTTGGTCTGTGTTACCAGGATACGCTTCTTAGCAGACTTGATATTAGCCACGTCTTACACCTCCTCATTAAATGAAACATGCGGAATATATTGTATCGACCGTATGTTTAAATGTCAAGTATTTTTTATACTTCAAGTATCAGATATCTTCCGTCTCCGACATCTATGATCTCAGGCATCTCAAGGATCTCTTCTTCGCTCATTCCTTCCGTATCGACGCCGACGTCTTCCAGATACTCGATAACCTCTTCCACGTTGTCGGCAACCGCAGCCATCATGTCGGCAAGGAAGTCAAGCGCTTCCTCTTTGTCGGATGCAACCTTTTCAGGATAAAGATCAAGCTGTTTGTCCAGAAATGCCTTCAAAACCTTATCATCATACATGATTTATACCCCCGTTTCAGATCACGCCTGCTGCCTTCAGTTCATGATAGAGCCTGCTCGCGGGAAGTCCGCAGACATTGTAATAATCCCCGTATATAGCTTTGATAAACGGCGCCGCAAGAGACTGGATCCCGTACGCTCCCGCCTTGTCCATCGGATCTCCGGTTGCGATATATGAATCGATCTCTTCATCGCTTAAAACGTCAAATTCAACATCTGTCTTTTCGTGGAACGTGATGACTCTGCGTTCTTCGTCCCCGTTCCCCGATATCACGAGGCTGACTCCGGTATATACCTGATGTTTCCTGCCGGATATGAGTTTAAGCATCCTGCGCGCATCTTCTACGTCTACGGGTTTGCCGAGTATGCGGCCGTCTATCGCAACAACCGTATCGGCTCCGATCACGCAGCGCTCTTCGCTGTCATCTTTTGATTCTTCAAGCTCTTCTGCCACGCTAACGGCCTTGCGTACGGACAGTTCCTCCACAAGTTTTGAAGGCTCGGTTATATCCACATCTTCATCGGCCCCTGATATGAGTATCTCGGCTTTAACACCGATCTTTCCCATTATCTCCTTACGTCTCGGGGATGCGCTTGCCAGATATATCTTCATATTATAAACGTCCCATCAGTATACTATCCCGCTGCCCTGTCCGGTCTCGGGCATGAATACACGCCCGGGCGCAGACTCGTTTTTGAGCCTCTCGCTTTCATTTACGGCATCATGTGAAAAGACAAGCTGTGCGCAGATCTTTTCCTTGCCGCGGAGATCTATGCGGTGATAGTTTCCGTCCGGCGCCATCTCATGCGCTTTTAAGGTGTCTTTTAACTGAACGTCCAGAATATATTTGAGTCTGTCCTTAAGTTCCTGCTTTTCAACCGGGAACATGATCTCTACTCTTCTTTCGAGGTTTCTGGGCATCCAGTCAGCGCTCGCAAGATAATAATCATCTTTGCCGTCATTGGCAAAATAGAATATCCTCGCATGCTCAAGATAATTGCCGACTATGGATCTGACTGTAATATTCTCGCTGACGCCGGGTACGCCCGCCCTCAAAGAGCATATGCCCCTGACTATCAGATCGATCTTGACGCCCGCAGCGGAGGCCGCATAAAGCGCAGCTATGATATCGGGATCGCACAGGGCGTTCATCTTGGCAATGATGCGCGATTCGCGTCCCGCTTCCGCATTGTCTTTTTCGCGGTTAATGAGATAAAGGAACCTGTCCTTAAGCCAGAGCGGGGCAACGGACAGCCTGTTCCAGCCTCTGGGTTCGGAATAGCCGCTTAACATATTGAATACGGCGGTAGCGTCTTCACCTATGGGTTCTGCGCAGGTAAAGAGTCCGATGTCCGTATAAAGCTTCGCTGTCGAATCATTATAATTGCCGGTGCTCAAATGCACATATCTGCGTATGCCGTCTTCCTCACGCCTTACGACCAGGGTGATCTTTGAGTGCGTCTTTAATCCGACAAGTCCGTATATAACATGGCAGCCTGCATTTTCAAGCATTCTCGCCCAGACTATGTTGTTTTCCTCATCAAAACGGGCTTTGAGTTCAACGAGCACGGTTACCTGCTTGCCGTTTTCAGCCGCGCGGGCAAGAGCCTTGATGATTGGTGAATCGCCGCTTACGCGGTACAGAGTCTGTTTGATCGCAAGCACGTCGGGATCGGACGCCGCCTGTGATATAAAATCAACAACGGGAGTGAAACTCTCGTATGGATGATGCATGAGTATGTCGCTTTCCCTGATCTTTTCGAAGATATCGCGGACGCCCGCAAATTCAGGCACAGGCTGCGGCGGGGCGTATGATTTTTCCTTAAGATGATCGAATCCCTCAAATCCGTACATCTTCATGAGGAAAGTAAGGTCGAGGGGGCCGTCGGTCATATACAGATCGCTTTCGGACAGATCGAGCTCATCCACAAGGTGGCTTAAGATCCTCTTATCGGCTCCCTTGTCGATCTCAAGGGTTATCGCATGGCCCCTGCGCCTTTCCTTCAGCTGCTTCTCTATCTCCTGAAGAAGATCCGCCGCCTCGTCTTCATCGATCGTAAAGTCGGCGCTCCTTGTGACCCTGTAGAGAGCGGTGCACACTATCGGATATCCCATGAACACCTTGTGGATGTTGCGCAGGATGATCTGCTCAAGGAAAACAAAACGTCTGGTCCCGCCCGCAGGAAGTTCTATCAGCCTCGGAAGACCCGAAGGCACCTGAACCGTTGCGAACATATTCTCGGAAGACGAAGCGCTTCCCAAGAGGCCGCCCTCATCCACCTGTATGACAGCCGCTATATTGATGGTCTTGTTGGCTATCAGCGGAAAAGGTCTCGACGAATCCACCGCCATCGGAGTAAGGACGGGATAAACATTTTCCTCAAAATACCTGTCTGCAAAAACGCACTCTGCGTCGGTCAGTTCCTCGTGGCGGGATATCAGTTCTATCCCTTCTTTTCTGAAAGCGGGGATGAGCATATGGTTATATGTATTGTAGGTGCTCATCTCCAGGGCCTGTGACGCTTCGCAGACTCTCTTAAGCTGTTCGGAAGCGGTCATACCCGCTATATCCGTCTTACGGTATCCGGCTTCGACCATATCCTTAAGGGAAGCCACGCGCACCATGAAGAACTCATCCAGGTTGGACATGCATATACCGAGGAATTTCGCCCTCTCCATCAAAGGATTGTTCTTATCCCTTGCCTCCTCTAAGATGCGTTCATCAAACTCGAGCCAGCTTAATTCCCTGTTTATGTACAGTGAAGGATCAGTAAGATCGATTTTCTTTTTGTTTTTAGAAGATGCCATGTTTTACCTCTGCCTTATCACCGGATGTACGCTGAACACTTCATCAAAGAATTCGGCGCGGTTATAGAACAACCCCTTTTCCAGAGTTATGTCAACCGACGTGTCGACCGTAAAGATCAGTTCATCATCTTTTACGGATATCTTAACGTCTTTAAATTTCTGCTTATGAGACCTGTCAAGGCCGTTCGCAAGTCTTAAGATCGCGATCAGTTTGGCGATCGTTAGGCATGATGTACGGTCCAAGTCTCCGGTATGCCCCAGCACGTCGTTATACGAATATTCGAGATGGTTGTACTTGACCACGTTGGCCACGATCTCACGCTCCATATGCGAAAGTCCTATGATCTCCGAGAACATGATTATGTTGTACGAACATTCACCTAAGTTGGCCATGCTGATGAATTTGCCGCAGTCATGCAGGATCGTGGTTATGCGAAGAAGCAGTCTCTCGCGTGACTTCATTCCGTGCATCTTTTTGGTTGCGTCAAATATGCCGAGAGCGATATTCTCGAGAGTCTCTCCTCTTTTCTTTGAACCCATGTAGCGTTTGGCGAGCGTCCTTGCCGAGCTTATGATATCGGCTTCGAAATCATGTCCTGCGGGAACGAACTTATGGGCTTCGGCATAATCGTAAGCCATGCCGTCACCGAGCGTAACTCCCGGGATCCATATCTTTTTGATATCGGAGATCTCGCATATTCTCTTGAGCAGAACGGCTGAAATGTGACATAATGTCACATCTTCTTCGGTAAGTCCCAGTATCCTGGAAACTTCGGACACCGTATGCTTTCTGAGTATCCTGAGAAGATTATCGACCGACGACTCATCGAGTTCCTGGGTGATGTATTCTTCGGGGATCCTCGTATATGCCTTGGAGATGTAATCATCCACAAGTATCAGATTCCTGATCGTGAAATCCTTGAGATAGAGTTTCTTAAATACGGAAAGCTGTGAATCAGTGATCTCGGAGAGCACGTCTTCATACTGGGCGCTTCTTGCATTTAAATGGGCCATGCGCTCCGCAAGCCTTAAGACTCCGAGCATCATGTTCTGTGTCGTGATGAGCCTTCCGTCCTCAAAAAGAGAAATCTGTATCGAGCTTCCGCCTATGTCAAGGATGGCGGTCGGTTCGCTTACCGTCTGTTCAAATACGGCGCTGTCCCTGTATGCAACGGCTTTGTAATGAAGAAATCTCTGCTCGGAATTGCTCAGGATCGAAGCATCTATCCCGCTTCTTAAGCGTATGCGGTCCAAGATTATCGCCGAGTTGGTCGCCTCCCTGATCGCGGAGGTAGCATATGCGGCATAATCATCCACTTTCATCGCATCGCATATGTCCCTGTATTCTTTCAGGACGCGGCACATTTCATCAAGTTTGGCATTGCCGATCTTGCCGCTCACATAAGTATCGGTACCCAGATCGATCTGATGACGTATCGAATCGATCTGCCTGATACCGTTTTTGACGGACATCTCAAACAGTTTGAGTTCAAGTTCATAAGAACCTATATCAATCGCAGCAAATGTTTTCACTTATTTCCTTCCCGGATCCTGTCCACAAAGATGATCTATCAGCTGTCTTGCGCACCGTCCCGACCTTCCGCCGTGGGACAGTTCCCATTTGTTGGCTTCTTCAAGCAAAATGTCCTCATCCATATCAAGTCCGTCACGCTTAGCAAGTTCAAGGACTATCCTGTCATATTCTTTTTTGGAAGGAGCCCCGAAATAGATGCTCACTCCGAACCGCTGGCTGAGCGACAGTTTCTCTGCCATAGTATCAGACCTGTGCATGTCTTCATCGCGGTCGTCACGGTCAGAGACGTTTTCCCTGATCAGATGGCGTCTGTTGGATGTTGCGTAGATGAGCACGTTGTCCGGACGCATCTCAAGTCCGCCCTCGATGACTGCCTTTAAGTATTTATATTCGGTCTCGTGATCTTCGAAGCTTAAGTCGTCCATATAGATGATGAACCGGTAGTTACGGCCCCTGATGACGTCCAGAAGATCGTTTAAGAGTTCGAATTCATTCCTGTGGACCTGTATTATGCGAAGTCCCCTGTTGTAATACTCCGTTGCGAGCGCCTTGATGCATGTGGACTTGCCGGTCCCTGCATCCCCATACAAAAGACAATTGTTCGCAGGGAGCCTGCTTACAAAAGCATCCGTATTGTCGGTGAGTTTCTTTTTGGCGATCTCGTATCCGATCAGATCGTCAAGCCTGACATTTAACATATTAAGAACAGGCGAGATCTTAAGAGTCCCCTGTGAAGACGAAGAAACGGTAAACGCCTTGTAAAGCCCGAGCATGCCCGTACCGCATTCGGTATAGTATTTTGTAAGGATAACGCGCATCTCCTCAGGCGAAGATGCGGATTTAAGCTTATCAGCAAGCGCGCATATCCGAGCGGATATCTCTTCGTTATAATGCTGCCTGTTTCCGGTCGGATCATAGTTTAAAATGCAGCGGCAGGCTTCCATCGGATCAGAAGCAAACAGAGTCTTAACATCCGAGTGGTACAGTTCATAGAAAAGCTTCATGTCATGAAGCATGAGCGAACCGATGCTGCCGCCCGGCTCTTTTCCCGACTCGCATGCAAGTGAATACGTATTCTCGGAATTGACGAGCAGATCTGTGAGGTAATCTGCCCAGAGATCGCCCTTAAATCCCCTCGTATCACAATGTTCGATCAAAGCCCCGACTGCCTTCGGACATACCGAAACATCATCGAAACACTGCCGCAAAAGTGTCAATATCTCATCATCCCATATGTCCTTGTACAATACCGGAGTGCTGCCTTCTAAAAGCATCCTATCACCTTGAGCATTCTTGCTTCTTCCCTGAGTCCCCTTATCGCGTTTTTGACGGACGGATCCGACAGGTTTCCGTCAAACTCGATAAAGAATCTGTACTCCCAATCCCTGTCTTCGATCGGACGCGATTCTATGCGTGTCATATTCAGGTCGTTATAGATAAAGTGGGACAGCATATGATAAAGAGAACCGCTCGCATGCGGAACCTCAAGACAGAGGCTCACATGTTTTGCGTCCTTCTTAAATATCTTCTGATTGCATATGATTATGAATCTGGTCTTGTTTTCGTCAGACTGGTTCACGCCCTGCTTCAAAACTTTGAGTCCGTATATATCGGCAGCCTGAACGCTTGCTATCGCCGCCTGAGTGATGTCGTTGTCGTCACGTACCTTCTGCGCGGCAAAAGCGTTGTTTAACATACTGATCTGTTTCCAGTCCGGATGCTCGCGCAAAAATCTGGCTGACTGCATGAGAGACTGCGGATGTGAATATACGGTCTTTACATCGGACAGTTTGGCGCCCTCAAGTCCCATCAGGCAGTGTTCGATCTTTATCACCTGTTCACCCACGATATAGCTCTCAAATTCAACCAGAAGATCATATACCTGCGATACGGTCCCCGCGGTGGAATTCTCGATCGGAAGAACCGCAAAATCCGCGCTTCCTTCATCAAGCGCAACAAAAGCATCCCTGAAAGAATCCACATGGAAACAATTGACGTTATCTCCGAAGTAGGTCATCATCGCAAGCTGTGAATAAGCGCCCTCTGCTCCCTGGAACACGACTCTTGAGCCCTGTGTGTCAAGTTCATCCACGGTCATGAAAGGAAGTCTGCCTATGGCTCCGCTCTCGGTGAGCTTTCTGTACTGGAGCTTCCTCGACATGCTCATGATCTGCTCGAAGAGTTCTTCGATTCCCTTGGCATTAAAGTCGTTATGAGTCATCGCCCTGACGGATTCAAGCTTGCTCTTTTCCCGCTCCGCATCCATCACGCGCTTCCCTGTCGCTATCTTATAGTCAGCCACCTGATCGCATACTTCCATGCGCTCCTCATAGAGTCTGACTATCTGTTCATCTATTGTGTCAAGACGCGATCTGAGTTCTCCCAGATCCGGACCCGATCCGTTCATCGCATCTCCTTTCCTATGCCTGTAATGATTACATTCTAACACATTTATGATAAAATTAAGACATGAACGAGAAGACTAAAACCACAAATCTGATATTTCTGATCGGGGCAGGCAGCATCATCGTCATGCTGATACTTCTTGCGATCATTTTTCACATCTTAAACAAGATTCCGGACAATCCTCCGACCACCGTCGGAAACACCGCAGGCAACTTAAACAACGGCGGATATTTCTGCGAAAAAGACGGAAAAGTTTACTTCGCAAACGCCTATGACCACGGCTATCTGTACTCGATGAACGTGGACCAGACGGACTTTAAGCACCTCTACAACAGCGACTGTTCCAATATCTGCATAGGCGGTGATCATCTGTACTTCTGCATGGAAACTCCCGAAGGCGGAACGGGACTCGGATTCGTCATCAAGACTTCGGGCATCTACCGTTCAAATACCAAAGGCGGCAAAGTTGAATGCCTAACATCCGATGATGCGCTGATCATGAACCTCGTCGGCAATACCCTGTACTATCAGGCAGGCACTGGCAAGGGCGTCGGCCTTAAGAAAGTAGATATCAGAAAAGAGCAGGATGAATCCGTGATCGAAGACCAGTTTGTCTTAAATCCCGCATGCGCTGTTGACGGCGCGATCTATTACGGCGGAACCGGAAAAGACCATTATCTCTACGCATTCAACACTGCGAGCGAAACAGCATCCGCCATATGGGAAGGCGATGTATGGAATCCCGTATATGACGGCGGATATTTCTACTACATGGATATATCCAACGATTACAAGATCTGCAGATACTCACCCTCGACCCAGTCGGTTGAGATCCTAACCCACGACAGGGCCGACAATTTCAATGTGGGCTACGGATATATATACTACTGCGTATCGGTAGGCGATATGCCCGGACTGTACAGGATCCGTACGGACGGAAGCGGACGCGAGATCGTGTACACGGGATATGTATGTGATATCAACATGACTTCGACCTATACATATTTCAGGTCGTTTAATACCAAGACTCCGATCTACTGCGTACCCACTTCGGGCGGATCGGCATTTGAATTTACGGCTGCAAGGGATGCGGCTGATAAAAACCAAAAGAAGAAATAAGACAGGCCTGCTTATGATCTGCAGGCCAGTCCGGGTGCTATCTCGTATAAAGGTTTAAGAACAAACTCGCGGTTCTTCATGTCAGGATGAGGGATCGTGAGTTTTTCATCATTTAAGATCAGATCATCGTATAAAAGAATATCCAGGTCAAGCGTTCTCGGCCCCCAGTGAACTGTACGCACTCTTCCGCAGGCATCTTCTATCTCGTGGAGCCTGTCAAGAAGAACATATGGGTTAAGATATGTACTTATGCATATCGCCCCGTTCAAAAAATCATCCTGGGGAACGGGACCGTACGGCTCAGATTCAATGATGGACGAGCACTTAACAACGCTTATGCCTTTGGATTCATCAAGCATCTTCAGGGCCTTGTCTATATAACCCTGCCTGTCACCCATATTGGAACCGATACCTAAGTATGCGGTGTGTCTTCCTAGAGTTATGTTAACCGATATATCCTCAAACTCAAGTTTCACGGGAGCCTCGGGCTTGGATATAGTTATGTCAACCGCTTCGAGTGTGGGATAAGCATCAAGCAATGACTCGGAAACCGCATACGCAGCGCTTTCTATCAGATCGTATTTCTTTGAGGTAAACACTTCTGAGATAAGTCCGCAGACTTCACTGTAGTTTACGGTATCCTTAAGATCATCCGAATGTCCGGGGATATACAGATCCGTATAAAGACGTGCGCTCACATAGAAATTCTGTCCGTTTTCTTTTTCATGATCATGGACGCCGTGATATGCATAGATATGAAGATTCTTTATGAATATGCTGTCGTTACTCATCGCCGCGTATCGCCTCGAGCATCTTAATGAGTCTTACATGTTCTTTTACATCATGCACCCTGACAAATGCCACCCGCTTCATAACAGCCCATGCGGTTGTTGCGAGACTTCCTTCCAGTCTTTCATCGACGGGCAGATCAAGCGTTAATCCTATTACGCTCTTCCTGCTTACGCCGAGTAAAACGGGATATCCGAGCGCGCTTATATCATCGATGCGCCTCATGACCTCAAGATTTTGGGAAGCATCCTTGGCAAAGCCGACACCCGGATCGAGTATGATGTTTTCGTCTGATATCCCTGCTTCTTTTGCGATATTCAGTGAACTTTTCAGGTCTGATATGACATCTGTCATATAGTCATTATACTCTGCTTTTTCCCTGTTATGCATGATACAGACAGGCACATGAGCGGACGCGATAACCTCGGCCATCTTATCATCGGCTTTCAGTCCCCAGATATCATTGATCATATCGGCACCCGCGCCCAGACCTGCCCAGGCAACGGTATTCTTGTAAGTATCAAGGCTTATGGGAATATCAAATCTGTCCCTAACCGCTTCTATGACGGGCATGACACGCTCGATCTCTTCAGCGGCGTCTATCGCAGTGTATCCGGGACGGGTAGATTCTCCGCCTATGTCTATCAGATCTGCGCCGTCTCTGATCATCTCTGCGACATGCTTAAGAGCAGGATCCATTCCTATGAAACGTCCGCCGTCCCAGAAGGAATCCGGCGTAACATTAAGTATTCCGCATACATAAGTATGATTTTTGGTATCAAATTCCCTGTCTCTTATCCGCATGATCCGGTCCGAATAAATACTAACTGCGTTTTACACCGTTTAAAATCCTGTCAGTTTAAACTTCCGTAAGTTTAAAGAACCGCGCTTCAAGTTCGGTATCTTTTTCAAAAACACCGCGGCGCGCAACGGTCACGGTCTGTGTACCGCCCTTTTTGACGCCTCTCATCGACATGCACATATGCTCAGCCTTGAGCATGACTATCACGCCTTCACATTCAAGGTTTTCATATATCGTGTCGGCGATCTGCGCGGTCATCTTTTCCTGTATCTGAGGGCGTCTTGCATAAACTTCCACACATCTTGCCAGCTTGCTTAAGCCCACCACATGGTCTTTTGGGATATAACCCACATACGCTTTTCCGAAAAACGGCATCAGATGATGTTCGCACATTGAATAAAAAGGAATGTCCTTTTCCACGATCATATCGGTACCTGACGCGGAAAACGTCCTGCTTAAGATGGCGGATGTATCTTCATCCATTCCCGCAAATATCTCGGAATACATTCTCGCGATCCTGTCGGGTGTGCCTATAAGACCTTCTCTTTCAGGATCCTCGCCTATTCCTTCAAGCAGCATCCGTACCGCTTCTTTTATCTTTGCTTCATCGACCATTTCTTTCACCGTTTTCTCTTTATTATGTTATGTAAACTAAATCTGCGTTTTCTTTTTCACAGACTAAATCTCTATCTTTTTCTTTTTAAGGAACACTTCCTTGCTGTCAACAAGCCTTCTGACTTCACCCAGAAACGAAAGCGATCCGAATGCCAGGATCACAGAGTCCTTGTCCGCGAGAAGGTAGGCCATCTCCATGGCCTCTTCAACACTCGATGCCGCTGTGACCATCGGATTGAATTTGGATACGGTCTGCGCAAGTTCAGACGCGGGAAGTGCTCTCGGATTATCCGGCGGAGTCACGGTTATGATATGAGCGGCCTTTGCGGCCATATACTCTGACAGCGCCGTATAGTTCTTGTCACCGAGTACTCCGAATATATATATGATCTTTCCGGCTTCTTCCTCATTATGAAGGAAATAATCCACCGTTTCAGACAGCTTCTTTGCCGCGTTTTCATTATGCGCGCCGTCAACGATAAACATCGGATTGCGCGCTATTATCTCAAATCTTCCGGGCCACGTTGTCTTTATCAGACCTGCTTTAATGATCTCGTCGGATATCTTGATCCTCTCTTTTTTGAGAGCCTCCACCGCAGTTACCGCGGTTATGGCATTCTCAACCTGGAAAAGCCCCGCAAGCGTGATCTTTAATCCCTTATGTTTGCCGTAGTCAAAAGATGTGGATTTAAGGCCGGGCTTTAAATTCTTGACCATAGATGCGTCGGCGATGGTAAGATCGTCTTTTTCAATGGAAGCGCGGGCCTTGATGACATTCATGACCTCGGGGGCCTGATTTATGCTGACTACGTGTGAACCTTTCTTTATGATGCCCGTTTTTTCCCTCGCTATGGCCTCGGCGGTCTTCCCGAGATATTTGGTATGATCCATGCTGATCCCGGTCATCACGGAAACTATGGGCGCGTGGATCACGTTGGTAGCATCCTGGGCGCCGCCCATTCCGCATTCCATGACCACTATCTCGCAGCCCGCTTCCAAAAAGAGCATGAACGCAAGAGCTGTTTCAACCTCAAACAGGGTGGGTTCTTCAGCGCCCTCAAGCACCATCATGTCTGCAGCCGCCTTGACCTCCTCGAGGTTTCTGCAGTATGCGGCCTGTGAAGC
>JAEEGL011379164.1_pt1 | contig 26884 bp, 14 predicted proteins | sample 9134231 | NCBI WGS metagenome assembly JAEEGL01 (sample SAMN16246548, study PRJNA631951) | gut metagenome | biome: gut microbiome; feature: rumen; material: fiber-attached | host: Bos | place: Iran: Karaj | collected 2018-10 | reverse complement strand
TAATTCAAAGCGGAAAAGTAAAAAACAGCCAAAATATTTGGCGGGTAAAGAAAAAGGCAGTACCTTTGCACCGCTTTTTGGGAGATTCGCTAGCTCAGCAGGTAGAGCACATCCCTTTTAAGGATGGGGTCGTGGGTTCGAGCCCCACGCGAATCACTCAGTGGGACGCAGTCACATCGTGGCTGCGTTTTTAATATGTTTCAATGGATATGTGAATAAAGTTAAGGGACCCTGCTGTTTGACAGCAGGGTCCCTTTTATCGGATTGTCTAGGACAGTTTAATGCAAGATAGCGTTGATGATTTCGTTGATGTCGCTAACGGTGTACTCACCGTCCTTGTTGACATCGGCACGCTCCATGGTGTAGTCATCGTATTCGCTGCCCAAGATGATTCCAATGACAATGTTGATGTCGGCAATAGTAACCTCGCCGTCACCGTTAACGTCACCCTTGGGGAATTCTTCTCCCTCGATGAATACAAACTCATCGAGATATGCCATGCGCTGGCGAATCCAGTTCTCGACGTAGTCCATCTCGTTGCCCAGATTGAGTTCCTTGCCTGCCAGGTCGGTGTCGCCACTCCAGCGGCTCTCCTCACGTGTGGCAGCGCCACATTCCTGCAGCTCGGTGATGGCATCACGATAGCGTTTTACCAGGTTCTCGGTGTCAAGCCAAGTCTCGCGCAGCTCACGATAGCGTGCAAGAACCTCTTCGCGATAGGGTTTAATCTTCTTCATCATGTCAACCATGGGAAGATGGGAAATCCAATCGACGGGACGGTCGGGCCTAATCATTTGGGGACGTTCAACCGAGGGCGCATAATTTGCACCTAAGCAGATATCCAAATCCCAAGGAACCATTGTCAAGCGGCGATTCTCAGCTATGTCACGGCACACGTAATAAATGTTCTTGCTTTCATTATCCAAAGCCTGCAGTGCAATGATGAAGATGTAGTAATCCTGCATCACAGGAATGTCAAAGTAATATTGAGTGCTGTCAGCAAGTGTCGTTTTGTTCAAGTCGGCACGTCCGGCAAAGAAGACAGCGTCGGCAAGGGGTTCCCAATTCGACGGTCTAACCTCTTTGTAATCCGGATAGGTGATTTCAAAACCATCCCATTCCAAACCAGAGCGAGGTGCAGGTTTAGGATCACTCATACATACGGTACGGGTCCAAGTGTATCCTGTCCATAACTGACCATGGAACTCCTTGTTCTCCTCGTCATATTTCTTGGCTTTCATCTGCTTGCGGTCAATAGGCTCGCACATGTTATAGATACCGTTGTATGAGCCGTTGAGGATGACCTCGACCATCTTGCCTCGGGAACCGTTGTGGGCATTGGGCAGGGTGTCGGCATACCAGGGACGACGCGCCATGTCAAGCCACAGGTCGGTGCTCACGCGGTTGCGAACGCGCAGGAAGTCCATTTGGCCTGCGTCCAGAATCCAACTGTTGTCCTTGCGCAGACCGAAGAAGCGACGGTTGCACTTGGTGCTGTCGTCATTGACGAAGTTCAAGCGGAAATTGCGTTTGTGCTTGTAAGGCTTGTTTGTTGCTCCTCCGCGCAGTTTCATCTTCATCTTCAGCGGTTCGGCAAGAGCCGAGTCGGGCTCGCTGACATAAACTGTACCATACTGGTAAGCGAGATCGATGTCACACGAAATCTCCAACACGGGCAGCCATGTAAACGTGATGTAACCGGTGAAGAGGCTGTCGCCCATCTGGCAGGTTACTGCATACTGGGTGCCGCCATTGATGCCTATGAACGTGTATTCGTCGCCACTGGGTACAGCAACTTCGTTGATGGCAAATTCGCTCACTTCGTCGCCATAGGTAATTGCGGCAGTGTAGTCATTGCCAAAGAAAGATTGCGGAACACTGCACAACCACATGTGATTAAGGGTGTCAAGAGCGGCGTGGTGGCCACCGATGTTGAGCGATTGACCCCAGCTGGTCAGCCCAGTTAATAAGAGTGAAATGATAAGTAGTAAATGCTTTCCCATTGTCGGTTAAACGTTGATTATTATAATATTTTAAGGCTGCAAAGATAGTAAAAATGTTGATATGAATGATTCGCAACAAGAAAAATGTCAACAAATTGGTGGGATACGGCACTGGATTTAACATTTAGCTGACACATTTCTAAACTGCGAAGTCTGCACACAACACATTTTTTAAGAAATTATTTCGATAGATTTTCGTTTTTTTTCTCCTCCATACGCTAAAAAAGAAGTAATTTTGTCTGCAATTTTTTATCGCTCGATTTTTAACACTTGAAACTCACTCAACCACAATGAAAATATTCACCAACGATGAACTGCGTCGTATCGGCGACCGCACCCTCGAAAAAGATAATTTACAGATGCTTGACCTCATCGAGAGGGCGGCTTCGGCTGTGTCTTATGAGCTGATTTCGCGTTGGCGCACTTCCCAGCGTTTTGTTATCTTTGCAGGACCTGGCGATAATGGCGCCGATGCCCTTGCAGTGGCTCGCATCATGTATGAACAGGGTTACAGGCCCGAAGTGTACTTGTTTAATATCAAGTCGGCACAATTGTCTCCCTGCTGTCTCACCAACCGTGACCGTTTGCTGGAAACTGTCGGCGAGAATATTGATTTCATCGAGGTGATTCAGACCTTTAACCCGCCTGCGCTGGATGAAAACGACGTGGTGGTTGACGGCTTGTTCGGCAGCGGATTGCGCACGCCGCTCAAGGGTGGTTACACATCGTTGGTGCAGTACATCAATTCCAGCGGCGCATATGTGGTGTCGATAGATTTGCCGTCGGGTATGTTCGGTGAGTGGAATATGGGTAATGACCGTCGCAACATCATCCGTGCCAATCTCACGCTCACCTACCAGAGCAAGAGACTCTCGTTCTACTTCTCGGAGAATGCCGAGTTTGTTGGCGAGTGCAGGGTGCTTGACTTGGAGCTGGATCATGTGAGCCTGGCGCGTACTCCCACTGATTTTTATCTTATCGAGCGCGAGGATGTGCAAGATGTAATTAAGCCTCGCAATCCGTTTGCTAACAAGTATGACAACGGCACGGTCTTGCTTGTGGCGGGCAGCTATGGCATGATGGGTGCCGCCGTTCTGGCGGCAAGAGGTGCTTTGCGTGCAGGTGCCGGACTGGTGACTGTCCATGCACCTCGCTATGGCTATCAAGTGTTGCAGACAGCGGTTCCCGAAGCACTCTTCGAGCCTGACCGCAACGATATCGTCACCAGCACGATTGATTTGCGCCACACCTATAGCGTTGTCGCTTTGGGTCCCGGTATGGGCGTTGATGATGTGACTCTCGAAGCGGTGCACCATTTCATCATGAACTTCAAACGTCCATGCCTGTTGGATGCCGATGCCCTCAACTGCATCTCGCGTCGCCCGATGTTGCTCAAAAGCATTCCTCCGCGTTCTATCATTACGCCGCATGCTATCGAATTTGACCGCTTGTTCGGCGAACATGCTACCGACGAGGAGCGCCTCAAGAAGGCCATCGATGTTTCCAAACTCTATAACATCACTATCGTGCTCAAGGGTCACTACACCATGACGGTGCGACCTGACAGCAAGGTGTATGTGAACAGCAGTGGCAATGCCGGTATGGCGACCCCGGGTAGTGGTGATGTCCTCACCGGTATCATCTCGGCCCTCATAGCACAGGATTATCCTGCCGATTGGTCGGCTGTCCTCGGTGTATATCTTCATGGTTTGGCTGGTGACCTTGCCGAGCAGGAGCAAGGCACCTACGGCATGGTGGCAAGCGACATTGTCAATAACATCGGTAAGGCTTTTATCGAAGTGATGAAATAAGTGGCATATAAGCTGCATTTAATAATCGAAGCGGTTGATAATCATTGATTATCAACCGCTTCGCTCTAGTACCTGAAGTGGGACTTGAACCCACACGGCCGCAATGGCCAAGGGATTTTAAGTCCCTCGTGTCTACCGATTCCACCATTCAGGCATCCGGTCTATTTTCGGGCGCAAAGATACAACATTTTGTTGATATGCACGCCTTTTATGTGTTTTTTTTCTGATTGGCTCTATCCTGTCGGCATCTTGCCATCAGCTTATAGAGGGGTAATAATGTTTATATAAGATCCAGCAACGGGGTGTCGTCGATAGCTTTTTGCTGGTCTCTGCGTTGTTTTGCGATGTGTTCCAGCAGCTTTGAGAAGCGTTTGTCGGCCTCGACAATAAAGTCGCTCTCGCCTTGGTCAATCAGCGCATTGATGGCTGAGTTTACGGTGAGTTCATCGGGGTCGAAGGCGGGTTGGAATGCCTTTTCGTCGTCTGCCGACTGTTGACTGATGCTTTGAAGCAGGCCGGCTTGGCACAGGTTGTTCAGCAGCTTGTCGGCGAGTTGCACCGGTATATCATACTCTGTTATGAGTGTGGTATGTGTCAATGCGGGTTCGTGATTCTTGAATTTTTTAGCGGCAAGGGCAAGGATGGCAATTGCCATGTTGTTAGAATAGGTCTGTGAAATGCCCTTAACCTTATCATTGTGGGCAAAGCTGTCAAAGTTCTGCCATGCGTAGGTCAGTCCTACTCCGGCAAGAGTGATGAGCCACGACAGTTGTATCCACACCAGTAACAGGGGCAGGAAAGCAAAACTGCCGTAGATGGCATTATACTTTGACACATACACCTGTCCGGTGACGAATAGCCATTGGATAATCTGGAACAGCGTTCCGCACAGGATGCCAGCAAACAGCGCTCCTTTGAACTTGACTTTGGTGTTCGGCACAAAGTAATAGGCAGCTGTGAAGATGAGCCATGAGATGACCGTTGGCATGAAGGCCAGCAGACGGTGCATCATGGGCGAAATAGGGTTGCCCTCAAACACACGTTGCACGGCGTCACTCATGAAGATGGAAATGCCCGCCGAGCATACCATCAGCACTGGTAACAGCATGAACAGAGCTGTGTAATCGGTAAATTTGCGCTGAATTGAACGCATCGTGGTCACACCCCAGACGTGGTTGAAAGTGTCTTCCACATTACTCATTAGCGAGACTAACGTCCACAAAAGGAAAATCAGACCGATACCGATGAAGATGCCTTGGGAAGCCTGAGCCAGGTAATTGTCCACATAGGTCAGAGCTGTTTCCAGCGCTTGTCGTTGGGCTGGGAAATAGCGGAACAGCTCGCTCTGCATCAGATTCTGGAACCCGAAGCCACGCGCTATGGCAAATAGCATGGCAAGCGCTGGGATGATGGCGAGCACCGTGTTGTAAGTCAAGGCGCAAGAGCGCATCTGCAGGTCTCTATCCATAAACGAGCGCACACTCAGATTGATGACCTTCAGGATTTTGACCGAAAGAAGAGTCCTCCTGTCATTCCACACCCCACTGATGCAGTACTTGACATTTTGCATGAAGCGTTGCCACAGGCTGGTCTTGTTCTTCTCGCCCATCTTATTCCAGGGAAAAAACGGGAACGTGCCTTTGTTGGCGCACGTTCCCGTGAATCATTCAATTACAGGTTGTCAAGAGAATCCTTGATGAGCCCAAAGATGGCATCGATATCACCCATGCCGTTGATGGCGTGGTACTTACCCTGCTCCTCATAATAGGCCTTCAAGGGTGAAGTCTGGTTGTGATAGGTTTCCAGACGTTTACGGGCTGTCTCCTCGTTGTCATCAGAACGGCCACTCAATTGGCCGCGCAGCAGGATACGCTTGATGAGCTCCTCTTCAGGAACCTCGAGACCTACAACGGCATCAATCTTGGTTCCGCGGTCGGCAAGCAACTTCTCTAGGGCAACGGCCTGAGGAATGGTGCGGGGAAATCCGTCGAAGATAACGCCTTCCTTGACGTTGTCTTTATTGTCGTCAAGCACCTGTGCCAGGATGTCGATGATGAGTTCGTCGGGCACGAGTTGTCCTTGGTCGATGTAGCCCTTGGCGGTTTTGCCCAGGTCGGTACCGCGCTTGATATGGTCACGCAGCACATCGCCGGTTGAAATGTGGAACAGTTTGTAGTGGTCGATGAGTTTATCGCTCTGGGTGCCTTTTCCCGATCCGGGTGCACCAAAAATAACAATGTTCAACATAATCTTGAATGATCTTATTAAGTGTTCTATTATTTATGTAATGTATATTATCTCTGAACTTATTTCTCTTTCAGGACGTAGATGTCGGGCAGATTGCGAGCCAGACCGTCAAGATCGAGGCCGTAACCGAGGATGAACTTAGATGGAATCTCAAAGCCTACATACTCGGGCGCTTTGCCCACGGTGAGGGCGTCAGGCTTGAACAGCAGCGACACCATCTTCACGCTCTTGGGATTTTGCTTTGCAAGTTCCTTGCGCAGTTGGGCAGCAGTGACGCCACTGTCGATGATGTCCTCAACGATGAGCACGTTGCGACCCGTAATGTCTTCAGTCAAACCCATGATTTCTTTCACGTTGCCTGTTGATGACATTCCCTCGTAGGACTTGAAGCGGATAAATGTGATTTCGGAGTCATGCAGGTTGCAGGCACGGAACAAGTCTGCAGCAAAAATAAAGGAACCATTGAGGACACACAGGAACAGGGGATTCTCATTGGCGTAGTCACGCTTGATTTCCTGGGCAAGGCGGTACACCTGCTTGGCAATCTCTTCACGTCTGATGTAGGGCTCAAACGTCAGACCCTGGTAAGTTACTTCTTCCATTTGTCTACAGAATTAAAGCACAAAGGTACAAAGAAGTTTTCAGTTATCGGTTTTGGGGTCTCAGTTTTTTCAAGGAAGAGGAAAAAATAAGCGAGCCGCAGGCTCGCAATACTCCAACTGGCTGCTTGTTGTAGCCGTCGCGGTTTGTCGGGGTATTGCGAGCCTGTGGCTCGTTTTGTGCCGTGTCACTGCAGTGTGGCGATGGCTCGAGCCAGGGCGTTCATCTGGCGGCAGCATTCGGCGGTTAGCGGGTGGTAATCATTGTGGTGAGTGAATGGGGAGATGAGCAGCACCTTGCCGGCAGCGCAGGCATCAAAGAGCCGACCGCCTGGCTTGGATAGCTCTGCGAAGCCGTTGTTGCAGATGAAAATCACGGGGATTCCCGCCTCGAGGGCTCTGTTCATGATGGTTCTTTCTCCAGGGCTGATGGCAGGGGAAACAAGTACGGCTCTTTGGGCGAGAATCCAGTCTCCTTCACGTGCTATTTCCTCTTTGCTCATTCGTCGTGAACAGTAAACCTGCATGATTGACGGGTGTTGTAGGAGTTGATGGTTGCCCATTGCGCTCACTGTTGACCCTGCAATGGTTAGATGATGAGATACTGTGAAAAAGTCTTGATGCTGTCGCTTGATCCATAGCCGTCGAGGGTTGTCACTAAGGTAGGCTTTCCAGCGGTCGAGTTGACCCTTACCTTGTAACACCCCGTCAGTATAACCCTGTTCCCACACTGGTACTGATAGGCCCAATTCCCGAGCCGTCCTGTTGCAACCGGTTTTAAACCCATTGATGACTTTTCCCAAATGGACGGGTAGCGGCTCGGTGACAAACAGAATGCCGTGTAAGTGGTCGGGCATTACGGTCAATGCTAGCACTCTGATTTGTGGGTAGTAGCGAGGGATGCCAAGCCATTCGTCCTTCACGCTCTCGCCTAGCGGTGTGAGGTTTACCCACGGCAGCGGGTGGCTGTCGTCGGACCCGCACAAGGCCCCGAGCCGTGGTGTGCGTCCTTCTACACACAGGGTAATCATGTAGATGGACCTTCTCTGGTAGTCATGACTAACCATTCGCCGTTTCATCGACGCTGTGGCGGGGACGTCAGGATGTCTCTGGGACCATTGCTTGCGTCCCTCGTTGCGCTTGTCATCCATTTCTTTCAATTTTTAAGCGAGCCGCAGGCTCGCAATACTCCAACTGGCTGCTTGTTGTAGCAGTTGCGGTTTGTCGGGGTATTGCGAGCCTGTGGCTCGTTGTTAAGGGGAATTACTTGGCGACTTTCTCGAGGCGCTTCATCATGGCGAACATGAAGATGGCGGCGGCGAGGCAGACGGCGATGAACACGGTCCATACTACCCACAGGGGCAGGTCACCCCACAGGTAACCACCGACGCTCACCAGCTTGTTGCCGATGGCAGTGGCACCAAACCAGCCACCCATCATCAGACCCTTGAGCTTGGGAGGAGCCACCTTGCTGACAAACGAGATGCCCATCGGCGAGAGCAACAGCTCACCGAAAGTCAGAACCAGGTAGGTCGAAATCAGCCAGTAGGGCGATACCAGCGGTCCAAGCTTGCCGTTGTCAGCAAGAGCGGCCTGTTCGTTAGGCGTGAGCAGCCCTTGTGAGGCGAACAGCATGATGAAGAACGCTGCACCGGCCACGAGCATACCGTAGGCAATCTTGCGGGGAGCCGAAGGCTCCTTGCCTTTATTGGCCAGATAGGTGAAGATGGCCATCGACACGGGTGTCAACGCTACCACATAGAACGGGTTGAACTGCTGGAAGATGGGAGCCGAGATGTCGATGGTGCCATTGGCGCGGGTGTACTTGTAACCCAGCACGGCCAGGGCGGCCAAGATGATGACTCCAGAGATGCCCTTGCCCTTAGCTGTCTTGCTCTGGAACAGCGAGAAACCGGCATAGACAATGAGGATAAGCATCACCAGGTTGATGACGTCAAACGGCATGGTGTGCACGCCCGATGCGGTCTTGGCGGTGAACTCGTCGGCAAAATAAGTCAGCGACAGTCCGTTCTGGTGGAACGCCATCCAGAAGAAGATAACCACGGCGAACACGAGCAGCAGCGCAATGACGCGGGCTTTGGTCTCCTCCTTGCTCAATTCGGGCTCGGTGGTGGCAGCAGCGGCCTTGGCCTTCTTGCCGGTCTCCTCGGTGTGACGGAAGGTGCTGCGCGTCAGGTAGTAGATGGCAATCGAGAGCACCAGAGAAGCACATGCTACCATAAAGGCAAAGTGATAGGCCTCGCCGGGAGCGGTGTAACCCAGATGCGTTTGGGCATACTCGGTAATCTTGACGGCGGCAGTCGGAGCAAACAGGGCACCGATGTTGATGGCCATGTAGAATAGCGAGAAACCGGCGTCACGCTGGTTGGCATAGCGAGGGTCGTCATAGAGGTTGCCCACCATTACCTGCAGGTTACCCTTGAATAGACCTGTACCCAGGCTGATGAGCAGCAAAGCTGCCAACATCGCAACGATGGCGACGGTTTGTCCGCCCAGGGGTACCGACAGCAGCAGGTAACCCAGGAACATGATGATGATACCGATGGTCACCATCTTGCCGTAACCGAACTTGTCAGCAAGATAACCGCCAACGATGGGCAGGAAGTACACGAGCATGAGGAAATCGCCATAGATTTCGCCAGCCCACTTGGGGTCAAAACCGAAGTTTGACCTCAGGAACAGCGCGAACACGGCAATCATCGTGTAGTAGCCGAAGCGTTCGCCTGTGTTGGCCAATGCCAACGCAAAAAGTCCTTTAGGTTGGTTCTCAAACATAATCGATAGTCTTTTTATTTAGAGAATCCAGAAAATCCAGTTATTCTAGATTTTCCAGATTCTCTTATTTTAATTATTAATAATGTGTATCGGGATTACTCTTTCTCGCCGGTAACACGCTCCAGCCAGTTGACCATACCCCACATGACGCCCATGGCGACGAGGCAGATAACCAGGAAGACTGCCCAGCACATCCACAGCTTGGGCATCTTGTTGAGGATAACCGGGCCAATCCAGATGAAGAGGTTGCCCAGAGAAGTAGCACCCAGCCACAGAACATGGCAGATACCCTGCAGGTGCTTGGGCGCAATCTTGGAAACGAACGACAGACCCAGCGGCGAAATGAACAACTCGGCGACGGTCAGGAAGAAGTAAGTGGCAATCAATACCCACCACTGCGACTTCATGGCTGCCTGCTGGTCAATACCCATGGCACGGAAGGTCTCACCATTGGGATAGTCATAAGCCATGCTCAGCACTACCAGGAACAGGTAAGCCAGACCGGTGATTGCCATACCGATGACAATCTTACGGGGAGTGGAGATAGCCTTGCCTTTCCTTGCCAATGCAGCAAAGATGGCCATGATGATGGGAGTCAAGAAGATAACAAAGAAGGGATTCACTGCCTGCCAGATCTCGGGAGCAATCTTGTCGGTGATGACATAGTCACGAGCAAATACCGACAGCGACTGGCCGTTCTGGTGGAACGACAGCCAGAAGAATACGCACACACCCAGCACAGCGAACAACGCTGCCATGCGCTGCTTGATTTCCTTGGCCATGGCTCTCTTTTCCTCGGCAGAGTACTGCTCGACTGCAGCAGCTTCCTTCTTGGCGGGAGTCGGGAACAGTCTCTTATAGGCAATGAAGATGAACAGCGAGATGAACATGGCGACTACCGATGCGATGAAGCTGTAGTGTACACCAGTGTTGAACACCTCAAGGTAGCTGTTGCAGGCGGCATCCATGTTGCTCATGTCGAGACCACCCTGGTTTACCTTCTCCATCAATGCGGTGAGGTTGGTCATCTGATCGCTAGCCATGCTGGCACCTTCTTTCAGGTACTGGTGGCACAATGCGGGAAGACCTGCATCATACACCATGCCCTTGACGCCGAGCCACCACTGACGCAGCAGCGGGGCAACGAACGGTGCAATCAGACCACCGATGTTGATGAACACGTAGAAAATCTGGAAACCAGAGTCGCGACGATCCTTGATTGACTTGATCTCTTCCTCAGACTTGCCGGCAGCGACGGCATCGGCCTCCATATTGTCATACATCTGACCTACGATAGCCTGCAGGTTGCCCTTGAACAGACCGTTACCGAAGGCAATCAGGAACAGTGCCACGCAGGTGAACACGAGCAGCCACATGTGGTTGCCAGCCGAGTGGACAACGGGGATGGAAAGCAGCACATAGCCAACAGCCATGATAACAAGACCCCACTGGATGGTACCCTTGTAGTTCTGAGTGCGGTCGGCAATGAAACCGCCGACTAAGCTTAATACATAAATACCGGCATAGAAGACGCTATAGATGGCGCCCGATGTGCCCTCGTCAAGGCCGAACTTGGAGCACAGGAAAAGCAACAGCACGGCATTCATGATGTAGTAGCCGAAGCGTTCGCCCATGTTGCTCAATGCGGCAGGGATTAGACCCTTGGGATGGTTTTTAAACATAATTTTGTTTTGGTTTATTGGTTAATATATTAATAATGTTATTGTCGTTGTTTCAGCAGCCGGAGTGTTCGCGTGCCTGATAGGCGATGGCATAGGCGCGGATTTGCTTGATCATAGCCAGCAGGCCGTTGCTGCGGGTGGGGGAGAGGTGCTCGCGCAACCCGATGCGCTCGATAAAGTACAGGTCGGCATCAAGTACCTCCTGGGGCGTCGCGCCGTCGAGCACGCGCACGAGCATCGAGATGATGCCCTTGACGATGATGGCGTCGCTGTCGGCTTGCAGGCGCATCTTGCCGTCGATGCAGTCGGCCTGGAGCCACACACGGCTCTGGCAGCCATCAATCAGGTTGTCGGCCGTCTTATACTGTTCGTCCAGCGCTGGCATGGCATTGCCCATGTCGATGATGACGCTATAGCGGTCCATCCAGTCGTCCAGACCCTCAAATTCCTCAATGATTTCGTCTTGTCGTTGGTTTACTGTTGACATTAAAAAGTTGACGTTTTGGTTTTAACCTTCAAAATTAGACTTTTTTTTTGAGATATGGCCAATTTGGGCGGTAAAAAAGCTCAAACCAGCCAAAAAATAATAAAACAAGTCCCGCAAGCATCTTGCTGCGGGACTTGGTATGATTGCCTTAGAAAGGCGTGTCGTTGTTCATCAGAAGAACTTGATGATGTTCTTCTTCACCTTGGTGGAACCAGCCAGAAGCTTGTTGATGAAGGTGGGGTTACCCATAACCTGCACACCACGACGCTGAGCGTAGGTACGCTCGAGTTCTTCCTTAGTGGGCTGGCGCTCGGCCTTCTCCTGCTTAACCACCTTGTAAACATAGACTGCATCCTCACCCTTGAAGGGGCCTTGCATGACACCAGGCTTGGCGGCACTGATGCGACCAACAATCATGGGCTCAATCTTGGGATCACCGTTGAAGAATACCACGTTGGCGGTATCAACTTTGTTGCCCATCATCATAGCGTAGGATTCCACATCCTTAGCCTTGCCCTGATACTGCTTCATCAGGTCGTCACCCTTCTTGCTGTTGCGGATGCGCTTGGTGAGCATTTCCTTACCCTGGGGGAAGTTGTAGGGCAGATACTCCTGGTCGTAGATGTCGTCGATAGCGGCAGCGATGAGTACGTCATTGTTGTCACTGAAGATAGGTGACACATCACCCTTCTTGTTATCGAACGCCCACTTAATGACTTTGCGGGTATCCTTCATTTGGCCAATTTGTGCTGAGCTGGGGCTGATGAGCATCTCGGTGGCGTTGTAACCAGCCTTGGCTGCGTTCTCCTCAAAGGCCTTGATGGTCTTGTTCTTGTTCAGGAAGTCCTGGAACTTGTCGCGCAACTCCTCGCTGGTCTTGGTGCTGGCATATGCATCGTAGGTAACGGTAGCCAGGGTATAGAACATCTTCGGAGCCTTCTTTTCGTTCACCTTCATCAGCACGGCACCCTCATTGTTACGGTTGAACACAATGTATTCGTTGCCGGCATTGACAATCTTAGCCTTCAGGGTATCGTGAGCGCTGTAAGCACGCTGCCATTCGTTGAGCTTGCCTTCTACCTTCTGGGGATAAGCCTTTTTCAGCTCATCAAGGGTCTTGCCAGCGTTGAGCTGTTGGAGAACGGCATCCTGTGTCTTGGTGTCGCCCTGGATGGTGACATAGGACAGTTGTACAGAGTCAATGCTTAACTGCTTGTTAATCAGCTTATACATTACGTGGTGGTTGTTGATGGCGCTGTCACGACGGGTGGCACCCACCTCGGCGCTAGTGAAGAAGTCACGCACCTTGGCAGGCAGATCCTTCTGGATGACCTTGGCAGTGTCAATCTGTACGGTACCCAGCAGGCGAACCGAATCAACGCCACGACCCTTCTGCAGGGCGATGTAAGCAGCGTCAGCAATCTTCTGGGCAGCAGCGATATCTTCCACGCTGGGAACGATATTGACGGCGATGTAGTGGATGTTGCGGAACTCCTCATCTTTCTTGAAGACGGGTTTCATCTTCTCCCATTCAGCTTGCAGCTCAGCATCGCTCACGGGATACTTATCATCGGGAATGCTGGAGTATTCCTTCTTGGCAAACGTCACTACGTTGGTGATGGACTGCTCCTCAGCGAGCTGGGCGAGATCCAGGTCGTTGGCAGGGAAGCAACCGCCAATCAGGTACTGCAGCTTGGCGAAACGGTATTGTTTATAGATGTCTTCGGTGAGCTTCTGCCACTCCATCTTGAGCTCAGCAATCTGGGACTCCTGAACGCCCTGTTTGCCGGGGTTAGTGATGAATTCATAGAGCTCGAGGGGAGACTTGGCACCTACCTGCTCGGCAAATTGAACGGCAGCGGGAGCTGCGTTCTTACCGGTCATCAGTTGGGTGATTTCATCGCTGTGAACCTCGATGCCCACCTTCTCATACTCTTGGTTAAGAAGTTCCTCATGAATCATCTCATCCAGAACTTGCTGGCGGCGCACTTCGGGGTCGGTCTGCTGAGCATTATTCTGATCAGCATTTGCCTCCATTTCCATACGCTTCTGGAAAGCGTGAATTTCAATTTTCTCATTGCCGACTTTTGCGACAGTAGTACTTGACCCTAACAGGCCGAGAGCGCGAACACCTTCCTCAATAATGAATGCGAGCAAGGCGGCGCCGATTACGAGGGCAAGGACTTTCTTCCTTTGCCTAATTTTCTCTAATGTAGCCATTTACAGTTGTTTATATTAAGTTATTTCATTCATTTTTAGGGCTTCTCGCCAAAAAACCACGCAAAGGTAGTTATTTTTTGCATTATACCAAAAAACAAATCGTTTTTTCTTGTTTTTTCTTCATTGTGGGCTCCTGGGACAGCGTTTTGGGCACTGTGCAACATTTATCTTGCTTTTTTAGGATTATTTTAGATGTCGAGTGGCTGTTATTTGGCAATTTATCGCTACATTTGCAGTTAATATTAATGTGAACGGTGCGCCATGCCTCGACGGTGTGGCGTGAAGAGCGTGCAATCAACAAGAAATACAACAATATGAAAACAATCAAGAAAGTCCTATTGTCAGCGCTGGTAGTGGCTCCCGCTATCGCCGTGGGCCAGCCTGCCATCATGTCCAGCGATGCTGCTGGCTATCTCGAGCGTGGACGACAGATGTATGAATCGCACAACTATGTAGGTGCCATCGACCAGCTGGAGCACATGAAACAGCTGCCCAGCACCCCATCCATGCGTGAACAGGCCGACTACTACATCGCGCTGAGCAAGTTTGAGCGTGGCGAGGAATCGAGCCTTGGCGCATTGCTGCAGTTCTATAACCAGTACCCTGCGTCACCGCTTGGCATGCAGGCTCTGCTCAAGGCGGGTAACTATTTCTTCTATCGCGGACAGTGGGAGAGCGCCCTGAATGCCTACTCCCTGGTGCGTAACCGTTCCCTCGACCTGGACAACGACGAGGACCTGGAGTATCGCCGTGCTTACTGTAACCTGCGCTTGGGTAACTATCGTGAAGCCGAGCGTCAGTATTACGAACTGGAGCATACCGCCCGATATGGAGGTGCCAGCGAGTTCTACAAGGCTTATCTGGATTATGCCCAGGGTAACTATGACGAGGCCCAGGCCAAGTTCAGCCGTCTGCCTCAGGACAGCGAGTTAGGTTTCCAGTCCCAGTATTACCTCACTCAGATAGATTATAACAAGAAGCGTTACCGTGATGTCATTGAGAAGGGTAAATCCCTGCTCGCCCAGCATCAGAACGACTATTTTGATGCTGAGCTCAACCGTCTTGTGGGCGAGAGCTACTACCATCAGAACAATGACGTGGAGGCACGCACCTACCTGCGCCGCTACATGGACAATCCCGAGGGCGAGCCTTACCGCACGGCGGCCTATACAATGGGCGTGCTCGACTATCGTGACGGGAACTATCAGGCTGTGGTCAACGACATGCTCTACGTGCTAGAGGGTAGCGATGCTCTTTCCCAGAGCGCTTATCTCTATATGGGACAGGCCAAGCGCCAGTTGGGTGACCTGAATGGAGCTAACATGGCTTTCCAGCAGGCGGCGATGATGGACTGTGACCGCAATGTCAAAGAAACGGCCTACTATAACTATGCCGTGGGTCTGAGCAAGGGCGCACGCACACCGTTCGACAAGAGCATCGACCTGTTTGAGGACTTCCTCAACGAGTATCCAAACTCCCGCTATAAAGATAATGTGGAAGGCTATCTGGTGGATGCCTATATGGGAACTACCGATTACCAGAGGGCGCTCACCAGCATCAACCGTATCAAGAAGCCGGGCGCCAAGGTGCTTGCTGCCAAGCAGAACGTGCTGTACAATCTTGGTGTCCAGGCATTGGCCGCCAATCGCACTCAGGATGCCGCCAACTACTTCAAGCAGGCCATTGACGTGGGCAATTATGACAAGACCGCCCTTAATGAGAGCCGCCTGTGGCTTGCCGAGACGCAGTACCGTACGGGCAACTACAAGGAGGCTGCCAAGCAGCAGCAGGAATATGTGAAATCGGTCAATAAGGGCGATGAGAACTACGGCTTGGCGCAGTACAACCTGGGCTATAGCCTGTTGAACCAGAACCGCTATTCCGAGGCCAAGACCGCCTTCCAGAATGCCATCAACAGTAAACAGCTGACCAATGACTTGGCTGCAAGCGCTTATCAGGGCATCGGTCAGGCGCAGTACTACTTGAAGGACTTCAGCGGCGCACAGGCTTCTTATGACCAGGCATTAAAGCTCGACAAGAACACGAGCGGTGACTACTCGATGTACCAGAAGGGCATCATGATGGGGCTGGGCCACCAGTATGCCGACGAAATCGCCCAGATGGATGCGCTCATCAAGGCTTATCCCAAGAGTGACCTTGCTCCGCAGGCTATGCTCGAGAAGGGTAATGCCCAGGCATTGCTCGGCAAGAACGGTGATGCACTGGATACTTATTCCACGTTGTTAAAGAACTATCCCAAGAGTGCTGAAGCCCGCAAGGGTCTCCTGCAGACCGCGCTGGTCAATAAGAGCATGGACAAGGAGGATGCCGCTATCGAGGCCTATAAGAAGGTCATTCGCCAGTATCCCACCAGTGACGAGGCCCAGGCGGCTGCCGAGGACTTGAAAGTCATCTATGCCGACCGTGGTCAGTTGGCTGAGTTCGGCAAGTTCCTGAACAGCGTGCCCAATGCGCCCAAGATTGACGTGAATGAGGTGGAGAGACTCACCTTTGAGGCCGCCGAGAAAGCCGCCATCGACACGCGCCCCAGCATCGACAAGATGCAGCAGTATCTCAAGGATTATCCTGATGGCGCCTATACCGCCAAGGCTAAATACTACATTGCCCGCTATCACTACGGAAAAGGCAATTACAATGACGCGATGGCCGCTATCGACGAGGCTTTGAATGGCGGTGGAGACGCTTCTTATGCCCAGGATGCTCTCGCCATGCGCAGCGACATCCTGGCTCGTCAGGGCAAGTATGATGAAGCCCTGCGCAGCTATAAGGAACTCGCCGAACGTGCTTCCAGCGACGACAACCGCACGCTGGCACAACTGGGCGCCCTGCGTGTTGCCAAGCAGATGGGCAACTGGAACGAGGTGAAGAATATCGCCGGTGCGCTGCTTGATCGCGGCGGTCTCACCGTCAACGAGGAGAAAGAAGTCATGCTCGACCAGGGTCTTTCGCTGGCTCAGGTGGGCAATACCAAGGACGCCGAGACAGTCTTCAGGAAACTGGCCAAGGATCCCAACCACGAGTGCGGTGCCCAGGCTTCCTATGAGTTGTCGCGCATGCAGTATGAGATGGGCAACTACAAGGGCGCCGAGCAGACGGTCAACGCGCTTATCGATGCCGGCACAAACCACAACTATTGGCTGGCCAAGAGTTTCATCACCCTCGCCGATGTCTATTACAAGCAGGGTAATGTGGCTCAGGCACGCGAATACCTGCAGAGCGTTAAGAACAACTACCCCGGCAAGGAGAAAGACATCTTTAACGAGGTGGATAGCCGTCTGAACAAGTGGAAAGGCAGCAATGCCTCGTCAACGACCAACTCCAGCACCGACAACGGCAAGAAAAAGGGTGCAAAGAGTACCAAAAGCAAGAATTAACCCGTCAAGCATCATACATTTATTATGAAGATGAGAAAGATATATATCGCCATGTTGATGGCGGCCTTTGCCCTCAACGGGGCTTACGCCCAGGACAACAAGAACCTGAGCAAGGAAATCACACTCGAAAAGGATGTAGCGCCACTCGAGAAGAAGGCGGTCAAGAAAAATGAACTTCCCAAGGTGAAAAAGCCTACAGTGACGGGAAAGAAGACCCAGCTGGGCTACAGTGACCTGACCTCTCCCATCGAGGTGCCGACCAGTATCCCCACGCTGCTGCCCTACGGCTATCGCACAGCCCATAATTTCAGTGACAAGCGTGGCTATCTCGACGTGGGCGGCGGTACGCAAGGCAACTTCCGTGTGGACTTCGGCTACCGTCTCATCAATGAGGAACGCGAAAAATTGGGTCTGTGGCTCAATCACAACAGCACGTGGAATAGCAAGAACCCCAGCAAGATGATTACCCTTGACGAGAACCGCAATAGGCAGAAGTACAACGACAACGTCTTCGCCGTGGATTACAGCAGGGACTTGGGCAAAGGCACCTTCATGCTGGGCGCCAAGGCCCATGTGGATATCTACAACTTGTATGGTGGCTGGAACAAATTTGAAGTCTCCCAAAACACAGCAGGAGTCCTTCCCGGTGAAATGTCAATCATGACCCCCGCCTATGATTGGAGTTCCGAGAAGCAGACCTTCTTTGACTTCAACCTGAATGCGGGCTGGAAGAGCCAGTTCATGTTGCGTGACAATCCGCTGAAATATAATGTCGGTTTGCAGTACGGCCATGCGGCCTACGACAAGTCGTTCAATACCCTGTATAAACATGGTGCCCATGACAATTGGGGCATCTTGACACTGGGTGGCTCCTATGAACTCACCGAGTTGACCACTGCCGCCTTAAACATCCGAGGCGAGTACCTGCGCCGTGGCACCAAGGCCAAATCAGGCAGCGACCTTGACCTGTTCGACGAGGTCGGCATGATTACCCTCTCACCCACCTATACCATCCGTGGCGACATGTTCAAGCTGCAACTGGGACTGAATGCACACATCAGTTTCAGCGACGGTGCGGCGTTCCGCCTTTCGCCTAACGTGCGTGCCAACCTGTCGTTGGTTGACGGTTTCTCGGTATTTGCCAACGTCCTCGGCGGCAAGAACTTGGGTTACCGTGTCCCCACCCATTTCTATAACTACCGCTACGACCTGCCTTTGCTCATGTACGGTAGCATCTACACACCGCTCGAAGCCGAGGGCGGTATCAAGGTGGGACCTTTCCAGGGACTGAGTGCCAAGGTGTCGCTGGGCTATGCTATTGTCAAGGACCAGCCGGGTATCCTCTATCGCATTGATTATCCTAGCCAGGCCTTGATGCTCGGTATGATGTCCACCTATATGGTGCTGGATAGTCGCGGCTACTACCTGAATGCCGAAGTCAATTACAAGTACCGTTCACTCATCGAGGCATCAGCATCCGTCAAGTATGCTCCTCACGACAACGAACTGTTTGAAGCCGACAATCACTACAACGGCTACAAACTGGGTGTTGACCGCGCTTCCACGGTTGCCAACATTGACCTCAAGGTGACCCCATGGCGTCCTCTGACAATCAATGCTGGTCTGGAATACCGTGGCGGCCGCATGGCACTGTTCGGCGACAAATGGGATGCCGACGGAGACCGTCTGTATGAGTTTGTCAAGATGAAAGATGCCGTCAACCTGAAGGCCGGGGCCAATTACCGCCTCAACAGCAGCGTCAACCTGTGGCTTCAGGCTCACAACCTGTTGAACCGCCGTTATGACATCCTCTACGGCATGGGTGCCCAGCGCATCGGCTTCATGGTCGGCGCCGGATTCACCTTCTGATTAATAACCACACAAGAAAAATCAGCGTGGCATGAGGTTTGTTCCTCATGTCACGCTGATTATTTGGTATGGAAATCTGTTACGGTAGGGTGGGGAGGGCGTCGCTGTGCTGGGCGAAGGCTTCGGCGGCTTCGCAACGGCACTCGAGGCCACGGAAGTGTTCCATAGTTGCATGCCAGTGGTACACTTCGTCCATGTGCTGGCTCACGTGGCAGTTGCAGGCCTCGTGTTTGCGTTCCAGTACGCTCTCGATGTTGACCCAATGGGTGGGATGGAACATCTGGCTCTGGGTGCCCGACATGGCTTCAAAATAGAATAACTTGAAGCGGCGGTCCAGTCGTCGCCAAGCGTCCATCACGAGGATACCGCAGCAGGCGTGGTCGCGGTGTCCGTCAAGCGGCCAGTGTGTCATCACGATGTCGGGATTCTCGCGGTCGATGAGTTCGCGCATCTCCTTGTAACGCTCCAGATTCACCTCGGTATTGCCGTCCACCTGGCTCATGAAGATGTGGCGTGCGCCGGTCACCTTGCACGCATTCTCGCTCTCGACCACGCGTATGGCGGCAGCCTCGCTGTGGCTCTTGCCCGCGATGCCCGCCTCGCCGCGCGTGAGATAGACACACACCACCTCGTGTCCCGCCTCGGTGAACAGGCACATGGTGCCGCCACAGCACGTCTCGGGGTCATCGGGATGCGCTCCGATGGCGAGCACCTTGAGGCGGCGTTTCTTTGGGTTGATACCGTTGCCTTTATCGTTTTCCTGGGCATTTGCCTCAATGGGCAGTCCCAAGACTGTGGCACCCATTGCTGCGGCGCCCGTCATCTTAATCATTTCTCGTCTGTTCATGAGTTCCTTGTTTTTATCATCGCAAATTTACTTCTTTTTTCTTGATCTCACCATTTTCTTTGATATTTCATCGCGTTTTTTAAACAAAGTTCTGATTGTTTCATGAAAATGCATTATGAATGAAAAAAATGAGTAAATTGCGGTGTTTTAATGATTATTTGTTATCTTTGCACGCTAATCTAATTATACTCATACCGCCAAATTCATTATAATATGTCTAGAACTCGTCTTTTTATCTTGTTGGTGTGCTGCGCGGTCTATGGTACGGCATTGAGCGCTGTCATCAGTGAGAAACAAGCAGGTGATATTGCAGCCCGCTTTTTGGCATCACGCTCGATGAATGCAACGGGCCTGAAAATCGCTCATCGTGCACCGCTGTTGGGCGGTGAGGCGCCTTCAAGTCGGAACGCCTACTATGTGTTCAATCTCGAACAGGCTGGACAAGGCTTTGTGATTGTTGCCGGTGACGACCGTGTCCCTGCAATTCTGGGATATAGTGACCAGGGCTCTTTTGACGCGACCGATGTTCCACCCGTTTTGCAGGAATGGCTTGATGGCTATAACAGCCAGATTCAAGCCGTGGCTGCCGGTGGTACGGCCGAGGTGCGTACCTCGGTGGGTGCTGCCATTGAGCCGATGCTCAATGTGCATTGGGGTCAAGGTAGCCCGTACAACGTGCGTTTTCCCCACATCAGTGGCAGCAGCAATGCCCACGCCTACACGGGCTGTGTCGCCACAGCGATGGCACAGGTGATGGCTTACTACCAGTATCCTGCCCGTCCCACAATCACCATTCCCGGATACACATCCAGTAGCGGCAAGACCTATGCGGTCAACATGCCGTCTTTGTCACCTGTCAACTTCGCATGGGACGAGATGCAGGACACCTATTATACTAATGATACCTTGAGCGCAGCTGCTGATGCTGTCACGACGCTCATGTTGTATTGTTCCTCGGCACTGAAGTCCAACTTCGGTCTGACCTCAACGGGCGCCTATGCGCGCAATGTGCCCGGCACACTGATTGAATACTTTGGCTACAAGGACAGTGGCCGTTTTGTCAGGCGCAACAACTATACCACCCGCAATTGGGAGGAAATCATCTATGCCGAGCTGGCCGCAGGCCGCCCCGTTGTATATAGTGGCAACAAGGCTTCTGGCGGACATGCGTTCGTCTGTGACGGCTATGATGGCGAGGGCCGCTTCCACATCAACTGGGGCTGGGCTGGCAAGAGCAACGGTTATTTCCTGCTCAACCTGCTTAATCCCAGCGAAGAGGGTATCGGGAGCGCCGCTGGAGCCTATGGCTATGTCTATAGCCAGGGTGCCTGCCTCGGTGTTGAGCCCGATGATGGCGTGAGTGGCGAATGCGCTGAATTCACGTTCGAGGATTTGACGATTAACAGTTACAACAATACCCGTAGCGCCTCGACCGCCAATTTCTCGGTCACGGTATCGGGCAAATTCGTCAACAACAGCAACGTGACGACCCAGTTCCGCCAGGGATGGGGACTGTACAAGGATGGCGAGTTGGTGGATGTGCTTTTTATCCGTTATACTACCAGTCCCATCAGTAACGGCGAGACTGTCTCGGTCAATGCCAGGCCTCTGAGTTTCGGTGCTGGAATCACCAGTGGCACTTACCGCATCATGCCCATCTATTCGATTTATCCTGATACGCTCTACAAGCCTTGTATCGGTGCTGATGTGAACTATATCGAAGTGAAGTTTGACGGCACTTATTCCTGCACCATCAAGGGTTATGGCACGGCGGGTTCCACAACAAAATACACGGTAAATTCCTGTGACTTCCAGGGTACGCTCAACCACGGCAAACCGGTGACAACCACTCTGAATCTGACCAATGCCGGTACCTCCCAGAATGACTTGATTTACATGTTTGTTGACGGGACGTTCACCGCGACAGGCCTTGCCAGTATCGAGCCTGGACAAGCCGATGACCTGGTTTACCGTTTCACGCCCACTACGGCTGGCAGCAAGACCTTGACCTTCTCATTGAACGAAAACGGCTCCTCTCCGTTTTATACCAAGAAGGTGACCATCAACACCATGCCCAGCGCTTCGCTCGATGTGTCTTACCGCATCCTGGGCATCACCGATGAGGAGGGACGTGTCATCACTGCCGACCACTATACTATCATTGCCGATGTCACCAACACGGGCTCAACCCCCTATGACGAGGACTTCTCGGTGCGCCTCTACCGCATCAACAACAACGAGACCAATGTGGGCACCGAGTTGTTGAACCAAAGCCAGCCCTTGCAACTTGCTCCTGGCGAGTCGGCAAGTCTGCAATTTGACTTCGACCACGACTTGATTGACGGCTGGAGGTATTTCTGCTACCTGTATTACTATAGTGCCGGCCAGACGGTAGGCACCGGAACCAGATGGTACACCCTGAATTTCCCCACCGGACCCATCGAGACCCACAGCGTGACGGCAGCGGTCAATCCTGCCGATGGTGGCGTGATTACCTTCATGAGCGGTATGACCGACGGTGTGGCCCAAGTCGGTAAGACGGTGTCGTTTGCCGTGACGCCGAGCGAGGGTTATGTCATTAACAACATAATGGCTGTTACTGCCGATGGCGATACGTTGGCTCTCAACCATAATGCCAACAGCGGCAACTACAGTTTTGTGATGCCTTCAAGCGATGTGGCTGTCACAGCTACGGCAATTGCCATTCACGACATCACCACTGCGCTTAACAATGCCGCTGGTGGACGCGTGGTTTTGAGTGCTACCCAGGCAACTGCTGGAGAAATGGTCACTGTTACTGTAACTCCTAATGTGGGATGGCGTTGTGACGGCGTCACTGTTACGGCTAACGGCTCACCCGTTGCAAGCACCGACAGCGGCGATGGCGTGTTCACCTTTGCCATGCCCGATGACGATGCAACTGTCGATGTCATCTTCACACGCGATTCGGGCAGTCTCTTTAAACTGGTGGATTCCAGAAGCGAGATTGCCGAGGGTGATACCTATGTGCTCCTGAGCCGCAATTATAATAAGGTGATGAAGCAAATGGGTGACATGGACGAGACCTTCCAGGCGGTTGATGTGGCACAATGGATGGACCAGGGCCAATCCGTTGTCAGGGTAAGCGACGATGCCTGCATGTTCACGATGACTCAGGTAGCCGATACTACTGTTTCTGGTAACGCTCGTACCGCAGCCTATCTGACCAACGGTAACGGCTTCATGCGCACCGGCAATTACAATGTATTCCTCAATGACGAGATTTCGGCTGAGAGCCGTGCTTGGATGTACATCGGCAATGCCTCAAATTGCCTCATCCGTTTCAAGGACACCTCCAGCGGCTCCAACGCCAACTGGATTGTGCGCTATGACCCCGATGCCGATAATTTCAAAGTGATGAACTGGAACGTCACTGGTGCCGAGGTTTCACGCGTGTGGCTCTATAAGCTGGTTGACGCCTATCAGGTGAATACCATGTGCGTGCCCGATGAAGGCGGTACTGTCACGCTCGTCGGCGGTATTGTGGATGGTAAAGCCCAGGCGGGAGAAAACGTGGTGTTTGCCTTGACGATTGCCGACGATTTCACAGTGGGCAAGGTGGAGGTCATCACAGTGGCAGGTGACACGATTGTTCCTGTATTGGATGACGAGAGTGGGCTCTATAGCTTCATGATGCCCGATAGTGATGTCACCATCAGTGTGACGATGGAGCAGTCTGCAGGCCCCGAGTTCGTTCTTGGAGACGTGAACGCCGACGGCATTGCCAGTATCGCCGATATAGCCACTCTGATTGATTATCTGTTGGGTTCTGATGTGCAGATTGACAACAATGCTGCGGATGTTGACGAGAATCAGTCCATCTCGATTGCCGATGTTGCCATCCTCATTGACATGATATTGGGGGGTGTCTGATGGCGGTTCAATGCAACAAGAAAAATGATTAAAACCAGTGAAAATAATTGGTGTTTGTGTTTTTCTTGCTATCTTTGTGAATGAAAATGAATTAAATTAATGAATAATGATGATGGCGGACAGAAGTTCGGGTTCACGATGTCTGCTGTTGATGATGAATTAAGGGCCCGGTTAAAAAACAATTACAATGATGAAAAAACTACTTTTATTCCTTATGATGCTCGCTTTTGCACTACCAGCTGCAATAGCGGGCGAAAAGACGATTGTCATCAATCGCAACGAGGGCATCTATGAGGATGGCACCGGGGTGTATTATTGCACCAAGGGTGGCATCACGATGACCTTCTCGAGCGGTCTGAACAATGTCAACTACCTGGTGGAGCACCAGCAGGTGGTATTTGACATCTTCTCGACCAACTATGTCATCAAGAAGATTAAGTTCAATTGTCTGGACAACACCACCGATGACAATCTGGACTGCTTCTACTGGGGTCCCTCGACCATCAGTGAACTTGGTGCTGTCGCCACATATGTGCCCACAGGTACATACACCTATAGTGGCTATGTTGGCACATGGGTTGGTGGCTCCACCCCGTCGAAGTATGTTAAGTTTGTTACCGAGGGCAAGCCTGTGCGTTTTGGCTCGGTTGAGATTACCATCGACAAGGAGTTCGGTGACATCTATGAAAAGGTAACGTCCAACGATGAACTCGAGGCTGGCCAGACCTACGCATTGGTGAGCCAATATGCTTCCAAAGCCTTGGGCAAGGAGGATTATTACAGCACCACTGAGAATCTGACCACCTTTACCTCGACTCCTGTAACCCTGCTTGACAATAACAACAAGGTGAAAGTGACCGACGAGGTGCAACTCATTAAGTTAGAGGCGTCAGGCTATAGTTCTCGTCCCTGGTATATCAAGGTGGGTGACAATTACATGCGCCGCCGCAGTTCTCTGTCTGGTTCGTCATCAGGAGCCGCTAATGGCCAAGGTTATAACCTGCATTCTGCAAGTAGCGTAACAAGTTACGAGCAGTATTTCCGCGTTAGCATTTCAGTTAGCGGTAATACTAATCAGAATGCGTTGATCAGGTTTGACCACAATGCCACTGAGACTGCTGGAGGCAAGACCTTCGCCATCCGACACTACAATGGAGGTAGTCTGTTCAGAGATATGGACTACTCAAGCAATAATCAATATGCTGCCAACCAGCGCGTTTATCTCTACAAGCCCGCTCAGGTTTATTATGTCACCACCAATTGCCTGCCCGATGATAACAGCGGTTATATCACGCTGGGTGAGGGTGTGCTGAATGATGGCAATGGCAATTACACTTCACAGCAATATGACAATGTGAGCTTCTTTGTCGGCCCGACTGACGGATGGGGTATTGGCGCGGTTACCGTGACCAATCTTTCTACCAATGAGGTGACGACATTGACCCCGACGGCTAGCAGCGACTTCGGTAATGATTACCAATTCCCGATGCCTGGTGCCAACGTCAATGTTACGGCCAACTTCCTGGCGCCTTATAATATCGACACAATTTGTAATCCTGCTGATGGCGGCCAGTTTAACTTCATCAATGGGTATACCAACTTTAACGGACAATATTATTCCAACGAGGGCAAGACGGTGACCTTCAAGCCCTCAGCCGCCGATGGTTACATCTTCCAATCGGTTACCATCACCGATAATGGCGTAACCACAACCATGACGCCCGATGCCAATGGCGTTTACTCCTTCGTCATGCCGGGCAACAGCGTCACTTTGACAGCCAATTTTGAGGCTGCCCATGACCTTTACCTACTTGGTACGGCTAATGGCAGGACTGGTTGGGTACCTTATGGACCCAAGTTCACCTTTGACGGTGTCAACGAGAAGTATTACATCGACGTTTACTTCAAGGGCTATAATGATGACCCCAATACCGATCCCGCTTACGGCTACTTCAGTCTGACCAAGAAGATTGATGAAGGCGGCAATTGGGACAACATCGCTGGTTACCGTCTGGCTGCCGAAAACAATCAGACATGGGTAGCTGATGGTTATACTGGTGTTCCTCTCTATGGTGACCGCCCCAACAATTCCTTCAAGATCAAGCCCGGCGTTTACCGTATTGAGGTTAACAAAGAGATGACCGAGATGAGCATTATCGAGTATCCGCTCACGCTCACCTTTGATCCGGCTGGCGGTGTGCCTGGCAATGGCGTGATTGTCGAGCCGAACACCGAGGTGACTATCAGCAGCAATCTCCAGGACTTGGTACATGCCATCAATCCCAATGAGGATCCAGTTATGTTCTATAACACGATTGACAACTGGGCAACTCAAGAGAATGACAACACCCGTGTGATTTCCAACATCGGTGAAACAACCGTCACGGGTTCTGCCGCTCTTGGTGACTACCTCATTGTGAATGGTGCAGCCACTTATGAGATTCCTGGCAACCTCTATCTGCTCGGTACTGCCAATGGTAATACCGTTTGGTACCCGCATGGTCCCCAGTTCAACTTTGATGAGGTTAATCAGGAGTACTACATTGATGTTTACTTCAAGGGAGATCCCACCTATAACAACAATGAGGGTGACCCCTATGGCCATTTCAGCCTCACTACCAAGATTTCGGCATCCGACGACGGATGGGGAGAAATCAATGGTTATCGTCTGTTTGCTACTCAACTTGATTATATGGTAGAGGATGGCACCGTAGCCACTAATTGTTTCCAGACGACTACCGACTATGCCTTCAAGATTCCTGCCGGCGTTTACCGCATCACGGTCAACAAGGCGATGAACACGATGACGATTACCGAGTATCCGCTCTCGCTCACCTTTGACCCCGTCAGCGGCTCAATCGTAGTTGTCGGTGAAAATGTGACCATCAGCAGCAATCTTGACCAGCTGGTACACAATATCAATCCCAACGAAGTCAATGCTTCCTTCAAGAACAGCACCGATGGCGGAACGACTTGGGATCCTGACAACACCGCTGCCATTACTGCTGCCGGTGCT
>JAEEGL010793773.1_pt1 | contig 26884 bp, 23 predicted proteins | sample 9134231 | NCBI WGS metagenome assembly JAEEGL01 (sample SAMN16246548, study PRJNA631951) | gut metagenome | biome: gut microbiome; feature: rumen; material: fiber-attached | host: Bos | place: Iran: Karaj | collected 2018-10 | reverse complement strand
CTAATATCAAAATCTTCTGTAAGTGCCATGATTTTTTTTTTTTTTATTGCCCATGCAATCTCACCGTCCTCAGGATTAAGGAATGGAAGCCCTGCATAACGTTTTATGACATCGCTCAACAGCGCACGGAACATTCCAGGATCTGGGAAAATGGCTTCAGGATCGTCTCTAAAAGATACAAGTCCAGTCCAAAGAATCACGCGACCTTTCCCATAAGGGTGATCAATAGCCGCGGTTACCTTACGTACAGATGCGGCCCCAATCCCTCCGGAATTTGGCCGCGAACTGGCAAGAACAATTGCATCTTCCAGAAGGCCGGTCACAGCTGCTTTGCAATGGAATGTTGGGAAAGCCGCAAGCCCGGGATATGTACAATCTTGAGAAAGGTATTCCTCGTGATGTCCAACACAATACTCATAATCCGGCCGGAGTCCGCAAGCTTCAAGGAATTCCGGCACATCTTGCAGTTCCAAATCTTTTGGAATCCCCGCGGTTACGAGAACTCCGCCGTTTTTGACCCAGTCAGTGATTTTGAGGAGCACTTCAGAGTGAGTAAAAATACCGAGAGGAGATATAAGAACTGGGCAATGATCCAGTGCTCCATCCAGGATAAGCCTTTCATTGAGAGGAACGGTATTTACTTGCTTTCGAAGAAATGTCATTGCATCCCGAACTGCCATGGGAAGTCCACTGGATGTAACGTCATTCATATCGTCAGGATTGGAAGCGAAGAATGAAGTGAAATCAGCTGGCCAAAACATGGCCACTGAGGGCTGAGCAGGTGATTCTTGAAGCAGCGGTACATATGTCCTAAAGTTTTCACCGCCTTTGGAGGGCTTGTTGTCTTTTCCCATTAAGTTTCCATAGTAATTGAACATCTGGCGGTTTCCATACGCTGCTGAGCCGAAAATACGGTTTGTTACGCCTCCTGGAGTGATTGGGCCGACCGGTTCCAGGCCGATGTATGTTCCGTAATACGCGCAGGCTGTCTCCGCAATAGAGGTCCAATGAAAATTGTCGTAAAACTTGTTCCCTTCATTTGTAATCCTGACGCCGCATCCGTATTGTGCACAGATTTTGATCTGATCTGCAAATTGTGTTGCCAACTCCGGCTGTTCCATTCCACCCGCACAAAGATAGATGGGAGTTTCAGGGAAGTTCTTCCGGCAGATAGCAATCCATTTTTCAGTATAGGAAGTCATTGCGCCGCGATACCAGTCAAGAAAACCAAACCATGCAGTTCGGGAAGGAGCAGCATGCGGCAAAAAGGGATCTGCAGTCTCGAAAGAATCATACTGTGTTTTCCAGGCAGTATTAACGTTCTCTATGGAACTGAATTTTGCTTTCAACCATGTTCGGAAATCCGACTTTGCGTCCTCGCCTCCGCACCAGAAGCCACGATGCGAATGGTAGAATCCAGGCCAGTTTCCAATATCCGGAAACTCGGATTCACCATAGTCTCCGCAAATCCCGGGCTGGAAGCTTTCGATAATATTCATGGGCAGGTAGTGCTCGGCAAAAGCTTGCATCACACGGTCAACTTCTTTAAGAAAAGCATCGTTCCAGATGGATTCGCACGGATTATATATTCCATGCTCCAGGCAGTAGAGTCCGCGATGCGCCGGGCTCTTTAGCCACCAATCAGGCGCAGCGTAGCGGGGACCCATAAGGAAAAATGGAACCCATTTGATCCCGGCTTCCTTCAGTACGGAAACCTGGGAATCGTAATATTCCCATGTGAATTCCCCGCGAGAATCAGGTTCGATCTTGTTCCAGAAGACGTAGATCTGCACCGCTGTAACTCCAAGTCCCTTGAGTTCCTGACAGGAGTCAATGAGTTCTTTTCGACTAATAGGACGCGGTTCTCCCGTGTCAGAGTCTATGACAGTGGAATTGAATGGTACACCGCAGACAACGAGTTCCGGCATGGCAGAAACCCCCTCTGTTTTTTTTCATCATAACGGCTTTGGATCGGGATTGCAAGTTTTTCTTTTTTCAAAGGAAGAAAATGTATCAGAAAACAAACACGTTTGTAAAAAGGATTCAGTTCGAATAATAAATGTCCAAAATTGTAATCAGAATTATAGAACGATCAAGGTATTTGAGTAACATAATAGATTACCACTCTTGTGTGACTGCTTGCGCCGTGTTATACTTCAAAAGGGAGGTGGAATCCAATGAAAAAGGTTGGAATCCTCGGTTTTGCACATTCACACGTTTTTGCCTATGGCGGCCAGTGGCTCCAGCATCCGGAGTACGGCATTGAAATCACCGGTGGCTGGGATCACGATAGACAGCGTCTAGAAGATGGTGCCGAAAAACTTGGCATTCAAACCACATATGAAACTCCATCGGACCTTCTTGCTTCGGATGTGGATGCGGTGGTTATCTCGTCAGAAACATCATATCATTGTGAGTTGACTGAGATGGCGGCAGCAGCCGGTAAGGCGATCATTTGCTACAAGCCAATGGCGATAACGCTCGAACAGGCAGACCGTATGGTCGCTGCCGTTGAGAAGGCCGGCGTTCCGTTCACCATTGGATACCAGAGTCGTACAGACCCCCAAAACGTTGATATACGGGACAAAGTCAAATCCGGAGCATTTGGTAAAGTATTTCTGTACCGGCGTCGCCACTGCCTTTCCACACATATGTGGAATGGTTTTGCTTCGATGTGGCACAATATTCCTGAGTTCAACAGGGATATTTTTGCTGATGATTCCGCACATCCCTTTGATCTTGTGAACTGGACCTTTGGTCTGCCTGAATCCGTAATGGCCGAGATGACCACAGCACGTGACCCCGCAGTGCCAAACGATACTGGTGTAGCCGTTTTCCGCTATCCTGACGGCATGCTCGCAGAAGTAACGCTGCAGTTCACCTGTACTGCCGCAGAGATCACGACGGAACTTTATGGCGAGAAGGGTGCCGCTGTCCAGTATTTCGGCGATGGTGTAAGTACACAGCTCCCGCATAGTAAGAATGGTCTAAAATATTATTTCCGCGGTGAACCGGATTGGGTGGATAGCGGTATACCAAGCCCGGAAAAACACGGTGAGCGCCTTGGGTGGCAGGCCAAACCGTTCGCGGAGTTCCTGCATGGAAAACGACTGCCGATTTGTTCTGTTTATGAGGGACGGGACTGCCTCAAAATGGTTCTAGCCTGCTATATCTCCTCACGAGAGGGGAGACGCGTCTTTTTCGATGATCCAAAACTCTATAATGTTTAAGAATCAAAAGCCGGGATCTAGTGATCCCGGCTTTTCTTACTTATCTCCTGTTAAAACGACAAAGCTCGTAAAAAGCGACTGCACTCGCTGCAGCTACATTCAGAGAATCTACTCCATTTGACATCGGGATATAGACAGTGAAGTCACACTCCATAATGGTCTTCGAAGCCAGACCGTCTCCCTCTGTTCCCAAAACAATAGCAAGTTTCTCAGCAGATGCCAGTTTCGGATCACTCAGTGAAAGTGCATTTTTACGAAGTGCCATGGCTACTGTAAGGAATCCATATTCATGCAGCTTCTCGTGCCAGTTATCCGGGAGGTATGTCCATGGGATCTGGAACACCGTTCCCATGCTGACTCGACATGCTCGTCGATAAAGGGGATCACTCCCTGCAGCGGTAAGAAGCACGGCATCCATCCCAAGCGCCGCAGCAGAGCGGAACACGGCGCCAATATTCGTTGGATTCATGACATTCTCCAAAACGGCTACACGCCACGCAGTGTGACATATCTCACTCAAGGAAGGAAGAACAGGACGCCGCATGGCGCAAAGCATGCCACGAGTGAGATGATATCCTGTAAGTGCGCAAAGAACCGATTCATCTGCGGTGTAGACAGGTATGTCATTTCTGCATCGAGAAAGAATACCAGCAGCTTTCCCCTCCACATGTCGTGTTTCCATGAGAAAGGAAACTGGCTCGTATCCGGAATCCAGTGCACGACCGATGACGAGCGGACTTTCTGCGATAAAAATGCCATCGTTAGGATTGTCCCGTCGAAGCAGTTGCTTTTCATTGAGTCGCACATAGACATCCAACATAGGATCAGTGATATCATTCACTGGAATAATTTTAGCCATTCAAAATGCCTCCACTTGATGAAAGAGAAAAAAACGAGCCGAAAGGAAAAGACCTTTCGGCTCAATCGAACGAGATCATCAATCCTTTCAGCCGCCGTAAAGCTTTCCTATCACAAAGTTCGCAACGGAGGCTGGAAGAATCTTGATCAGAAATACGAGCATTTGATATCCAAACCCGATTGTCCGAAGGGGAGGTGCCCAATTTGAAAGTGCCGCACGTGCTAGAAACCTTCCTGCAAACTCAGGAGTCATACCATTCCTCTCATCTTTTTCCATACCGGCAACGGATTTCTCTATACGTCCGTTGTATATATCGTCACCGACTATAGATTTGTTTCTGGAATCAGTAAACCCAGATGAAATATCTCCCGGCATCACGGCGGTTACAGTAATACCAAATGGACGCACCTCGTTGCGCAGAGCGAGCGAATAGGCGTTTATTGCAGATTTTGATATTGAATACCACGCCTGGAACGGGATGGCCGCAACAGCGGCCACAGAGCTAACAAGTATAATCCTCCCTCTGCTTTCACGGAGATGAGGGAGCGCAGCACGTACGACACGGTCGGAGCCGAATAAGTTTACATCCAGTTGCCGGTTCGAATCCTTCAATTCAGTGAATTCCACGGCACCTGATATGCCGAAACCTGCACAGCAAATGACTATATCTATAGATCCAGATTCGCAGAACACACGTTCGACAGCATTACAGACAGACTCCTCATCTGTCACGTCACATGTCACATGTTCAACGTCATCTTGAGGAACACAGCGTCGGCTTAGATCCCAAACGGCAACACCCTCGCGTGCGAGCGCAGCACAAGTTGCACGTCCGATTCCACTGCTGCCGCCGGTAACAATAGCAACTTTTCGATTGTTAGGCACCGATTATCACGTCCCGTATGATATCTGCAGCCTCGTCAAGAATGCTCTCTGTGTGTGAGGCCATGCAGCTGCAACGAAGAAGACACTCATTTGGTGCAGCAGCTGGGGGAAGGACAGGGTTCACATAGACACCGGCGTCATACAGTTTCTTGGCCGTAATAAGGGTATTTTCAGCTTGATATGTATAAATGGGAACGATGGGAGTCGTGGATTCAATAATGGGAAGACCGCGACTCTTGAGAGCAGATCGCATATAATCTGAATTATGAGCAAGTTTATCCACAATTTCCGGATGCGCTTCCAGGTATCGTAAGGCGGCAAGTGCGACAGCACAGCATGCTGGTGGGATAGACGCCGAAAAGATGAAGGGACGTGAGTTATGTCTTACGAAATCGGCAACTTCGGCGCTCGCCGCCATATATCCTCCAAGACTTGCCAGAGATTTGCTGAAGGTGCCCATGTAAATATCAACGTCGTTTTCCAATCCAAAGTGACTTGCGGTACCACGGCCGCCACGGCCGATGACGCCCAGCGCATGTGCGTCATCAACCATGATTCGAGCACCATATTTCTTGGCAAGGATTACGATTTCCGGAAGTTTTGCGATATCTCCGCCCATGCTGAACACACCGTCAGTAACAATGAGGGCACCAGCGGTCTCGGGCACGGCCTGCAGGCATCTCTCGAGATCCTCCATATCGGAGTGTCGATAACGAACCATCTTACCGAAGCTTAGACGACAACCATCATAGATGGATGCGTGATTCTCACGGTCACAGATAACATAGTCGTTACGGCCGACGATAGCACTGATGATGCCCAGGTTGGATTGAAAACCGGTGGAAAACGTCACGATGCCGTCCTTCTCAAGAAATCTTCCGAGTTCTGCCTCCAGTTCCAAGTGCATCTCCAGCGTACCATTGAGAAAACGGGAACCGCTGCAGCCCGTACCATACTTCTCAATCGCTTTGATTCCAGCCTCCATGATCTCAGGTTCAACGGTAAGCCCAAGGTAATTATTGGACCCGAGCATGATTCTACGGCCGCCCTCCATGGTAACAACCGTATCCTGTCGAGACTCAAGGGCATGGAAGTAAGGATATATACCTTGCTCTCGGTAGCGGTTGGCCAGATCGTAAGTGCGGCATTTTTCGAAGAGATCCATATTGAGCCTCCTGATTATGAAGATTCAAAAAAACTACTCATATTGTATTCTCAAGGAATGGGAATGTCAAGGTATGTCGATGTTTCATTTCGGAACATTCATAATTATCATTTTTTCTCATTGAATGCAAATTGATTGTTTTCTTCTCAGAAGACCTTAATAACCGATAATCCAATTTCCTATGGTAACAAACCGCATGGTATGATATAATAAAGAACCATGAAGGGGGCGTTGTGTTGTGATCTCTACACAGATGATGGAACTCACTGGAAAGAATTCCGCAATTCGTGCAATGTTTGAAGAAGGGAATCGTCTCGCTGCGATTTATGGGCGGGACAATGTATATGATTTTAGCTTAGGAAATCCGAACTTCCCGGCACCCGACTCCGTCCGAGATACGGCTGTGCGACTTCTGACCGAGAAAGATCCAGTTTCACTCCACGGATATATGCCCAATGCTGGCTTCCCGGCTGTTCGCCGAACTGTAGCGGATTCGCTGAACCGTAGATTTGGCACCAAATTTACGGACAATAATATCTTAATGACGGTAGGCGCAGCAGGCGGGCTCAATGTCATTTTACGTACGCTCCTAAATCCTGGCGATGAAGTCATGGTATTTGCACCATATTTCGTTGAATATGGAAACTACGTGGCAAACTACGGCGGCGTAATTAAAGTTTTACCGCCGGATATGGATACATTTCTTCCCAACGTGGATGAGATGGAACGCTTGATTGGTCCAAAGACGAAAGCGGTCATCATTAATAATCCAAATAATCCTACCGGTGTTGTATATGGAGAAGATGTGATACGGCGTTTAGCATCTGTATTAGAACGAAAGCAGGCGGAGTTTGGCGTTTCAATCTATCTTATCTCAGACGAACCGTATCGGGAACTCGTTTATGACGGAGCCAGCGTTCCCTGGCTTACAACAGTTTATCGGAACACTATCGTTGGATATTCTTGGTCAAAATCATTGTCACTTCCCGGAGAACGTATCGGTTATCTCTGCATCCCATCGGAAATCGACGACGCAGAACTCATTTGGAATGCTGCATGCATAGCTAATCGCATTCTAGGCTTTGTGAACGCTCCGAGTCTTTTCCAGCTTATCGCAGCTGAGTGCGTAGATGACAAACTTGACGTAGCGCTTTATGATGCCAATCGAAAAGCACTTTACAGTGCACTCACCGGGATGGGGTTCAACTGCGTGTTGCCACAAGGCGCATTTTATCTCTGGATGAAGACACCGGAGGCTGATACCAGCTTTGTCAATGCGGCAAAGGCTGAAAGGATTCTCGTAGTTCCCGGAAGTTCTTTTGCCTGTCCTGGATATATACGTATCGCCTATTGCGTATCACCTATGACAATCCAGAGGTCGATTCCGGCCTTTATCAGACTGGCCAAGCAGTATCATCTGAACGCGGCAAAATTTCGGGTATAATTGGAGGGATCAGATATGGATATGGAATCAACTGCACCGAAAAAGAGGATCCTCAGTGGTATCAAGCCAAGCGGAGAATTGACTCTTGGCTCCTACTTGGGTGCGATCAAAAACTGGGTGGAGCTCGCAGACAACTATGAATGCTATTATATGATGGCGGATCTTCATGCCATTACTGTACGACAGGAACCCTCTGAACTTCGCCGAAGGACACTCTCTCAATTAGCACAATATATTGCCTGCGGTTTGGATCCGGATAATAATGTCATTTTCGTCCAGAGCCATGTACCTCAGCACGCGGAACTGAGTTGGGTTCTTGCATGCTATACCATGTTTGGTGAGCTTTCACGTATGACCCAGTTTAAAGATAAATCGCAAAAAAACTCCGATAATATCAACGCAGGTCTTTTCACATATCCAGTCTTAATGGCAGCTGACATCTTACTCTACCAGGCTGATCTTGTTCCAGTAGGAGAGGATCAAAAGCAACATGTGGAGATTACTCGTGATATAGCTGGCCGCTTTAATGGTGTATATGGCGATGTTTTCAAGATTCCAGAGCCGTTTATCCCAAAAATGGGAGCCCGTATCATGAGTCTCCAGGATCCCATGAGCAAGATGAGTAAGTCCGAGCAGGACACCGGGGGCTGCGTTTGTCTCATGGATAAGCCGGACGACATCATGAGGTACTTTAAACGAGCCGTCACTGATAGCGAAACATGTGTTCGTTTCGACCGTGAAAACAAGCCTGGCGTATCGAACCTGATACAAATCTATGCCTGTTGCACCGGCCAAACGATTTCCCAAGTGGAGAATACATTTATTGGAACCGGATATGGCGACTTCAAGCACAAAGTAGGTGAAGCCGTGGTGGAAACACTCCGTCCGATCCGAGAACGTGCAGAACAGCTTATCGGTGAGAAATCCTATTTAGAAGAAGTCTGTAGAAACGGAGCTCAGAGAGCCAGCTATGTTGCTGAAAAGACATTGCGAAAGGTTTATAAGAAGGTTGGCTTCTATCAGATTCAGAAATGAGCAGATCTGTATGAAATCAGCAGATTATTAATAGCAAGTTCAAGAAATGGAGGTTTTGACTTTTCCTATAAACTGATAGAACGGGTTAATCGTCTTTGGATTTGAAGAGGGCAATTATCCCGCAGGGAATATGCGATTTCTCCATGTGAATGCAGAAGGCCGCCCGCAGATTCTACGGACGGTTTTCTCATCTATATTGTGACTTATTACTGTTAATCCAACCCTTAGTCACTTCCCATGTTTTAGCTATATCTTCTGCATTATCGGTCTGCCTGTCATCATCTTCCATGAAGCTGTGTATTGCTCAATTAGAACAGTGATAAGTACAATGAAGGTATTCCTGATATAGTCCAAGAATCTTCATAATACTTTTCGGTCTTGTTTATAGTATACGGCTTTTTCAGCATACGACATTTTAATTTCCTTAATTATCCCTTACCATTTCTACATGATCACGGCTAAATCTCAAGTAATACTTTTCAATACTATTTTTATAGAAGGTGAATTATGTGTTGATTCTTGTGTTCTCGGACTCTCACAGCCATACTTCACCCATGTGCGGCGCGGTGCTAAAGCACCATCCGGATGTGGTGCTGCATCTTGGAGATAACGTTTCGGATATGGAGAAGATACGAGAGCTTGCGCCAAACATTAGATATTGGGGGGTAAAAGGGAACTGCGATCTAGGGTCCATCGGCATACCAGACCAGGAGGAACTTGTCCTGGGCGGTATTCGGATATTTATGACTCATGGACATCTGTACCGCGTGAAATACGACACTCTGGAATTAATCAACGCTGGACTCCAATATGGAGCAGAGTGTGTGCTCTTTGGACATACTCATGTGCCATGTTGGAATAAGATTGAAGGTATGACTGTTTTGAATCCCGGGAGCGTGGGATACGGGGGTACTTATGCTCTCTTGGAGGCTGAAGCTGGTAATCTGTCGTTCTCAATCAAACGTTGGGAAGAACAATAGGTATTTCTCATTAGGTGGATCGCTCTATAGTCTTTTTGATAGACAGAATGATATATGAAATCAGGAACAAAATCGTAATAATACTCTGTACACTATGATAAAGGAGTTGAATACTATGCTGTACACTTTGGCAAATGATAAAATTCGCGCTGTTTTTTCTGATCACGGAGCTGAACTTCAATCACTTGTTATGATTCATGATGGTACAGAATATCTCTGGCAAAGAGATGAAAAGTACTGGAATCGATGTGCCATTCTGCTGTTTCCAATTTGTGGTCGTCTGAAAGACAAGAAGTACATATATCGGGGCAAAACATACTCTATGGATATTCACGGCTTTTTGAAGGATTCCGATCTCAGCATTTCAGAAAAAACTGATACAGCGATCACTTTTGTCCTATCGGAAAATGAAAATACTCTTTCTCAGTATCCTTTCTGCTTTCATCTATCAGTCACATATACACTAGAGAACACGTCATTACGGCAAAGTGTAAAGGTCATAAATAGTGACTCGAAAGAACTTATTTTCTCCTTGGGTGGACACCCTGGGTTTAATGTCCCGATGGAAAAAGGTGAGTGCTTTGAGGATTATTCTATCCAGTTCGTTAATGACTGCAAGCCGAGCAGACTCTGTATGAATGAAAAGTGCCTTTACCTTGGGAAGAACGATCCCTATCCACTTACAGAGGGCGTTCTGCCTCTTCGTCATGACCTTTTTGATAATGATGCGATATTCCTCACGGATGTTTCTGATACAGTAACGCTTATATCTGGCAAGAGTGGCCGTTTTGTTACTATATTTTATCCGGGATTCCGGAACATCGGCCTTTGGCATACTGTAAAGGTTCCCGCGCCATTTCTATGTATAGAACCATGGACCTCCACTCCTTCTTTGGAAGATCCTATAGAAGATTTGGAAACAAAATTCGAGATGGAGCATTTGGCACCAGGCGATTATCTCACTAAAGAGTTCACGATAACAATCGGATAAACTCCGAATCTTGTGGAAGTGTGGGATCGTTCCGCTCTTCCACAATTATTGACGCCCCGGGACATTTATAGTCCCGGGGCGCAGAGTAAGTATTGAAAGTATAATCAACTTTCTTGCTTCGCTTTTTTACGGTTAAGGATGACATTTGTGATGATACCCAAGATCAAGGCACATGCGACTTCGGTAATCAGGACGGGACCTACGCTGATGTTCATACCTCCGATACCGGCAATGAGAATTACGGACACAACAAACAGGTTGCGGTTTTCTTCTAGATCAACCTTCTGAACCATTTTCAAACCGGAAACCGCAATAAAACCGTACAGGGCGATGCATACGCCACCCATGACACAGGATGGAATGGTGGAAAGGAACGTGGAGAAAGGAGCGACAAACGAAATCAGCATAGCGAGAATCGCGGTCGCGAGAATAGTCACAACAGAGGCATTGCCGGAGATAGCCACGCAACCGATTGATTCACCGTATGTGGTGTTAGGACATCCCCCGAAAAGCGCCCCGGCAACAGAACCGATGCCGTCTCCCAAGAGAGTACGATGAAGCCCGGGGTTTTCAAGAAGGTTCGTCTCGATGATGGAGGAAATGTTTTTATGGTCGGCAATATGCTCGGCGAAAACCACGAAAGCCACTGGAACGTAGGCAACCGCAATCGTGGTGATATACGTGCCCATAGAACCAATTTCTCCAAAGTCATATCCAGCAGCGAAAGCGGTGATGAAAGTAAAATCGGGAACCCACTGCATATTCTGGAACTTGGAGAAGTCAATAATCTGCATAGTATCGATACCCTTTGAGTTGCCGATTAGCGTGAAAATCGCAGCCAAAGCGTAGCCTGCACAGATGCCGATGATAAAGGGAATCATACGGAGCATTTTCTTGCCATAGACAGAGCAGAGCATAGTGACAAACAGCGTAACCATGCCGCATAGCAGGCAAAGGTAAGGAGAAGCGTTTTGAGCAAACGTAGTCACTTCCACAATGGCGTCGTTTTCAATGGCCTTCTCAATGACCTCGTGCGAAACATTACCAGAGAACAGATCTCCAATAGCGTTCCCGGCAAGGGAGAGTCCAATAATAGCAACCGTAGGGCCGATGACCACTGCAGGCATTACTTTTTCAACCCACTTAGCCCCGGTCAGCTTTACAATAATAGCGATTATCACATAGACAAGCCCTGCAAAAGCAGCGCCAAGGATCAAACCGAGATATCCCAAGGACATGGATACGCCGCCAGCAAATGCAGCCGCCATAGATCCGAGGAACGCAAAGGAGGATCCAAGGAAAACCGGGCTACGGAACTTTGTAAACAACAGATACACAAGAGTTCCAACACCGGCACCGAAGAGCGCGGCAGCAGGACTCATACCATGTCCGATGATATTAGGCACGGCGATTGTTGCCGCCATGATTGCCAAAAGCTGCTGGAGCGCAAAGAGAATCGTCTGCCCAAACTTGGGTTTGTCTTGAATACCATAGATAAGCTTCATATTTCAGTCTCCCTCTCTCTTTAATACTATGGGTTCTGCAAAACGGCACAAAAAAACCTTCCCTCGAAATGAGGCAAGGCAAAACACATACCACGCGTATGTCATGATCGATATGTGACACCTTGCCGGCAACTCTGTACCGTCTTAAAGATATCCTGTACTATAATATATTATCTTACTGCCGGTTCGTCAAGGCGAAAACCCTCTATGTTTGGATTTTTGTCGAAACGACGAATCAATATGAAGATCATAAAAGAATCTTGTTGCGTTTCCGTTAATATTATATTAGAATAATACTGCTTATTGTGGTATGTCAGACAGGCGCACCACAAAATGTGCCTTTTCTGACTTGTTCAGCAGAGATGCCGTGAAAGAGAGGTCAAATTATGATTAAGGTCACAGTCTGGAATGAAAACCTGCATGAGAAGGAATCCGAAGAGGTTCGCGCAATCTATCCAGAAGGAATCCACGGCTGCATCGCCGGCTTTCTGAAAGAGGATCCTGAGATTGTCGTCCGCACGGCAACTCTGGATATGCCGGAACATGGCTTGACGCAAGATGTCATCGATGACACTGATGTCCTCATTTGGTGGGGACACATGGGTCACCAACTAGTAATTGATGAGATTGTTGAACGTGTCTACGACGCTGTATTAAAAGGTATGGGACTAATCGTTCTCCATAGCGGTCACAAATCCAAGATTCTCATGAAGCTTTTAGGCACGACCTGCGACCTTAAGTGGCGTGATGGAGACCGTGAGCGAGTCTGGACCGTTCTGCCTGGTCATCCAATTGCGAAGGGTGTACCGGAGCACTTTGAACTTGACGTTGAAGAAATGTACGGGGAGCCTTTTATCGTTCCTAATCCGGATGAGGTAGTATTTATGGGTTGGTTCCGTGGCGGCGAGGTGTTTCGTTCCGGTCTCTGCTACAGCCGCGGGCTTGGCAGAATATTCTATTTCCAGCCTGGGCACGAGACCAACCCCACATATCACAATCCTTGGGTTCGTCTTGTAATCCGGAATGCCGTTAATTGGGCCAAGCCTGTTCGACGCATCAGTGAACTTGGCTGTCCGAATCCTGACGCTCTGGAGGCAACCATATGAAAGATCCATTCTCACTACAGCTTTTCTCTGTCCGAAATGCACTTCAAAAAGACTTCCGCTTCACAATGAATGCCATCGCCAATATGGGTTATACCGGTGTTGAATTCGCTGGAATCTACGGAGGCCTTTCGGCTTGTAAATTACGTGATCTCCTGGAAGAACTAAACCTGCGTGTCGTCGGTGCTCACGTTGGCATTGATGCGCTGGAGAACGATTTCGAATCCCAGGTCTCTTATCTCACGGAAATCGGTTGCAACCACATAATCTGTCCATGGGCAGAGATGAAGGATGAAACATCCGCTGCAGATGTCGGAAGACGGCTGGAAAAGATTGCCGAATCTTGTGCCATGCAGGGACTCAGATTCAGTTATCACAACCACGGTCACGAATACGCCAGAACAGATGACAACAGATATCTGCTGGACGTGATGATGGGGGAGTGCTCCGAACTTGTGTTGTTGGAACTGGATGTTTTTTGGGCTGCCTTTGCTGGAGCAGATCCGATTTCAGAAATACGGAAATATGCCGGGCGTTCTGAACTATTACATCTCAAACAAATGGGATTCGTGGATGGCAAGAAGACGGACGTGCTTTTTGACCGGGGCGTTTTAGATTTTGTTGAGATCATTGAGACTGCGAAACGAATGGGCATTTCAGAATTCATCGTTGAGGAAGAGGCAGAAGTCGATGACCTTGTAGATGCCGTTCGTGTAGACGTCGAAACTCTTCGGAAACTATAATTAACGTTGCAATCGCTTTGGCGGACGCTTTTTTCAGCGTCCGCCTATCTTTATTCGGCTAGATTAATATCACTTCGTTGAGCAAATATCAAATCTAGACGGAGAATTACAAAATCGCATTACTCATTACTTTATTGATTATTATATGGTACCCTATTTACTTTATATGATTTATACTGTAAAATATGAAAGCGCAGTATAGATCGGAAAGGGGTATCTGCAGATGAACAAGAGCATCAAGAAGCCTCGCAATATTGACCTGTATAAAGCGATCCTAACGCTTCGTACTTTGGACGAATGTGAGCGTTTTTTTGACGATCTCTGCTCCGTATCGGAGCTTCGCGCCATGGAACAACGCTATCAGGTCGCTGAACTGCTGGACAAGGGATATATCTATAACGATATCCTTGAGATCACAGGAGCGAGCAGTGCAACGATAAGCCGTGTCAACCGCAGCCTTCAGTACGGAGCTGATGGGTACGCGGTTGCTTTTCGCAGGATGGAACAGCAGGATAATCAGGAGATACCGGACGAATGAGTTCCTATGCAATACTTGCCCCGTTTTACGACAGCCTTACAAAGGATGTCGATTACGGGGCGTTCCTGCGTTTTTACGAGACAGTATTTGATCTATACGATAGGCATCCAAAGTCCGTTCTGGATCTCGGATGCGGTACCGGAACACTTACCTGTCTTATGGCAGAGAACGGTTATGATATGATTGGGTTGGATGCAGCGCCTGAAATGCTTTCCGTCGCCATGCAGAAATCCTTGGTATTGCCTACGGAGACCCGTCCGCTCTTTCTCGCTCAGAGCATGCAGGATCTGGATCTATTTGGCACTGTAGAGGCAGCCGTTTGTAGCCTCGATGTCGTGAACTATCTTTCTCCTGACGAACTGGATGGGATGCTTCGCCGCCTTCGACTCTTTATAGAGCCAGGTGGATTATTCGTCTTCGATGTGGATTCAGAACAGAAACTTCGGTCTCTTGATGGTCAAATTTTCCTGGACGAGACAGAAGACGTATATTGCGTCTGGCGTGCCGAACTAGAAGCGTCTGGCGTTTCATTGCGATACGATATGGATCTATTCTGGCGGATGAGAAATACATGGAATCGCGGCTTTGAAGAACATCGTGAGTACCTCTATTCCACCGAAGATCTGAATGCACGTCTTACTAACATGGGATTTGGCGAGATACGATCATTCGGTAACCTCAAGTTCTCACCTCCATCCCCTGGGGAGGATCGTCTTTTCTTTGCTGCAAGAAATATGCGGTAACGATATTTGATCCTCTGATCCGACGTTACAGAGTAAAAACTGAAATCATGAATAATACTTTTTAATTTGTAAATTGGGGAAAACTATGGACACGTTAGTAAGAGCGCTCGCAGGTGAGGGCAATGTAATGATTACTGCTGTGAGTACGAAAGATCTCACAGAGCACGCCAGACGCATCCACGGCACGACCGCTGTCGCAACAGCAGCATTAGGGCGCACCCTCGCCGCGGTTTCAATGATGGGCAATGCTCTCAAGGAGGAAAAAGCATCTATTACGGTTCGAATCAACGGTGGAGGTCCCATAGGGAGTATCATCGCAGTTTCGGACAGTGCTGGAAACGTGAGAGGTTATGTTCAGAATCCCCATGCCTCTGCAGAACCGAAGGGAAATGGGAAACTGGATGTAGGCGCTGTCGTTGGAACAGATGGAATGCTCACAGTCATGCGGGATTTTGGTTTCGGAGATCCATATATCGGTAGTACACAGCTGGTCTCCGGAGAGATTGCAGAGGACTTCACGCGCTATTTTGCTGAGAGCGAGCAGACTCCTACAGCAGTTGCTCTTGGTGTTCTTATATCCAAGTCAGATGGTTGCGTAATCGCTGCCGGAGGGTTCATCGTTCAGCTTCTTCCGGGTGCTCCAACGCATTTTGCCGAGGTTCTCGAAGAAAATATCCGAAAGTCTGGGCCCGTTACCTCCATGCTTCTGGACGGGGGAAGACCAGATGTACTGGTCACTAAAATTATGGATGGTCTCAATCCAGAGATTCTAGAAACGGATTCCGTTGAGTACCGTTGCTATTGTTCACGTGAACGTGTTCTGGGTGCCATCAGCGCATTGTCTCGAGAGGAACTGGATGATATTCGGAAAGCAGGGAAGACCGTGGAGGTCTCTTGTCAGTTCTGTGATAGGATCTATCGCTTTGATCCGTCAGAGATCCAATGAAGAATAAGGTTACAAACCGTCCCGGATTAGACTGTACCGGGACGGTTCTTAAGTTTTTATAGGGTTGAATTCCATACGAACTTGGACTATAATACCAGCAAATACCTTACAGTTATCTCCAATATGGAAGGCAGGAACATCATGCTCAACAATAGTATGAACTACACCATGCTCTGTGACTTTTATGAGTTGACCATGGGAAATGGCTATTTTGAGAAAGGATATGCAGATCGGATTACCTATTTTGATCTTTTCTTCCGCTCTGTGCCTGATGGCGGTGGCTTTGCAATCGCTGCTGGACTCGAACAAGCCATCGAATACATCAAAAACCTTCACTTTACTGAGAAGGATCTCCGTTATTTGCGTAATCGAGGCTGCTTCAGCGAAGGATTTCTCGACTATCTGAAGGATTTCCGATTTACAGGTGACATTTGGGCGGTTCCTGAAGGGACCCCTATTTTTCCTAAAGAGCCTATTCTTACAATCCGCGCACCAGCTATTCAGGCCCAGTTGGTTGAAACATTTCTTCTTCTGACAATCAATCACCAAAGTCTGATCGCCACGAAGGCTAACCGGATTGTACGTGCGGCTCAAGGACGAACCGTGTTAGAGTTTGGCTCTCGCCGCGCCCAAGGAGCTGATAGCGCTATCCTTGGTGCGCGTGCCGCCTATATCGGCGGTTGCGCCGGGACTGCGTGCACACTCTCTGATCTACGCCACGGCGTGCCTGCAGGAGGTACTATGGCCCATTCCTGGGTCCAGATGTTTGACAGTCAATATGAGGCATTCAAGGCTTATTGCGAGATTTATCCAGAAAATGCATGCCTTCTTGTGGATACTTACGATTCTTTAAAAAGCGGCGTCCCGGATGCAATCCGCGCTTTCAACGAGGTTTTACGCCCAAAGGGGATCACGAAATGTGGTATTCGGTTCGACTCCGGCGATATGGCGTACCTCACTCGTGAGGCCAGAAAAATGCTAGACGCCGCTGGTTGGAATGGATGTAGCATTACCATCTCAAACGCACTGGACGAACATCTGATTCAGGGGCTCCTTCTGCAGGGCGCATGTGTGGATTCCTTCGGAGTGGGGGAGCGGCTCATTACTGCCAGGTCCGAGCCCGTCTTTGGCGGAGTATACAAGCTTGCCGCCATCGAGAAAGAAGATGGTACAATCGTCCCAAAGATAAAAATCAGCGAGAACATTGGAAAGATTACGAATCCACATTTCAAAAAAGTTTACCGCTTTTTTGGTCGGGATACGGGGAAGGCCATCGCCGACTATCTCTGTGTCTATGACGAAAAAGTTGACGACTCTAGAGATATGGAGATCTTCGATCCGGAAGCCACATGGAAGGTAAAGACCGTTTACAATTTCAAGGCGAAAGAGCTTCAAATACCTATCTTTCAAAACGGTATACAGGTCTACAAAAGTCCTTCGTTGCAGGAGATACGAAATTACTGCGCCGAGCAAATCGATACTCTCTGGGATGAGGTCAAACGTTTTGACAACCCTCATAACTATTATGTTGACCTCTCCAAAAAACTATGGGATATCCGTTATCATCTGCTCCGCTACGGAGGAAAGATTTGAGGATCTGGAATTATGCGTGAATTCTTTTTAAAAAAGAATATTGTCATCTCCGCCAAGCGTTATGGAGTTGATGCGCTGGGCGCAATGGCACAAGGACTTTTCTGTTCACTGCTCATCGGTACGATCCTCAAAACCATCGGTGAGCAGGCGGAAGTTTCCTGGATCTCAGCCATCGGGACCTTTGCTTCTGCCATGGCAGGACCTGCGATGGCTGTTGCCATTGGTTACGCTCTCCAGGCTCCTCCTCTCGTTTTGTTCTCCCTGGCCGCCGTTGGATATGCCGCAAACACCCAAGGTGGCGCAGGAGGTCCACTCGCCGTTCTCTTTATATCGATCCTATCGGCGGAATTCGGAAAGCTCGTATCCAAAGAGACAAAGATTGATATTCTCATAACACCATCCGTTACCATCATCGTCGGCGCTGGGCTCTCACTCTTGATAGCGCCTTATATCGGCGTCGCCGCAGGCTGGGTAGGAAATCTTATCCAATGGGCGACAAATCTACGGCCTTTCTGGATGGGAATCCTTATCTCCGTCGTAACAGGTATGGCTCTTACTCTACCGATTTCCTCCGCAGCTCTGTGCGCGGCTTTTTCTATCACAGGCCTAGCAGGAGGCGCTGCACTCGCTGGATGCTGTGCCAACATGATTGGATTTGCGATTCTGTCTTTTCGGGAGAACCGATGGGGAGGCCTGGTTTCTCAGGGACTTGGAACTTCCATGCTCCAAATGGGGAATATTGTAAAGAATCCGAAGATATGGCTTCCTGCTATCCTGACTTCAGCGATAACCGGTCCCATCGCCACCTGTCTCTTCAGACTTGAAATGAACGGAGCGGCGGTCAACGCCGGCATGGGTACCTGTGGTTTGTGCGGTCCCATCGGCGTGGTAACAGGTTGGTTTTCGCCCAGTGAGGCTGCTCTTGCAGCTGGTGCCTCTGCTAAGATTCCCGGTGTTGTGGATTGGATTGGTCTCGCCGCAGTGAGTATTGTACTACCTGCATTCTTATCGTGGTTGTTTGGGATTATTTTCCGAAAGATTAACTGGATCCGTGAAGGTGATCTTAAACTCTGATAGATCATTAAAAAAAGAGCGGGACGTAACTCGTCCCGCTCTTTTTTGCAATCAAGCCATGTGTTGAAACATCTGTTCCACAAGACCCTCCACTGTGGTACGTCCTACGCCGGTTATCGTGGTATCAACAGTTCCGTTGATGGGGATAAGCCATTTTTTATCGATGGCGTCGGAACCTCGAAGCATCCCGAATATGGACCCGACAGTAGCGCCATTACAATCTGTATCAAATCCCTGTTCCACAGCTGTACCGATACTGCTGTCAAAGCCCTCACAGAAGAGCAGGCATGCAGATACAATTTCTGCGTTAGAGATGGTGTGACACCAATCATGGGGATTATACTCGTTCCATCTGGAGTGGAGATCCGCAAAGAACTCATTAACGTTGACACCGTTTTCCCATAGATCGATGACCTTCGAAACAGCCTCATACAGTCGGCTGGTCTTTGGAATCTGTCCAAGTCCGGCGCGAAGAACAGTTTTCTTATCTTCAGTCACGGCAGCAGCAGCAATCGCAGCGGCAATGAACATCTCGCCGTAAATTCCATTCTTCACATGAGAAATGGATGCGTCACGCCAAGCCATCTCGGCTGCAGTTTCCGGATCACCAGGGTTTATATATCCAAAGTAGTCGCCCCGGATCTGGGCACCGATCCATTCCCGATAAGGATTCTTGTAGACTGCGGAATCCGGTGGGAAATAGCCTAGATTGAAGTTGCGGACTGCGACACGTTCGGCTGTACAGTAGGAGGTCTTCGGTTGCAGCAGTTCCCAGCTCTTTCGTACGTCGTCCGGTGTGAAATTCCTTCCATATTTCTCTAGAATCTGAGCGGCAAGGACTGTATAGTTTGTGTCATCATCAAAAGGTGCGTAGGAAATGAGATCCGTATACCATCCGGTAAGAGCAAGTTTTTTGCCAACATCATTGCTCAGCTGAAGTTCCGTTGTATTGTCAACACTGTTTGCATATCGTCGGATGGGCCAGTTTCCAGTGGCTTTAAAAAATGCCTGGATATGCGGTGTATGGACACCCTCAAGAGGCTTTCCCAACATGCAGCCAATCACACGCCCCTCCCAGGCACCGGTGAGTTTTTTCTTGATTGTCTCATCGTCAGGACGGGCACCGCATACGACGTACCCATCACGAAGCTCGCGTATCTCCTCCAAATTCGAAGGCTCTGTGTATGGATAATCTGCTCTTTGTGGGGCAGCATATATTAGTCGGAATATCGCATCCGCTAGATCTTCCTTTTCTTGTGAGAGAGGAAGTCTGTCAACGCATTCAACGAGTGCTCGATATGACTCCACATCTTTTCCTTCCTCCAATGACTGCTGGTATTCTACAAGAAGGCTCGAGGAATACAACTCCCATGAATTCAGAAGACTCAAATCCTTTTTGGGTTCGTTCATTGGAAAACCTCCATACATATGATGAGCTCGATTTGCTGTATTATTCTATCCATACCCGTTATGAAAGTCAAGCCTCACATTTTCACAATTAGGGTTAATTATCACTATATTTGGTAAAGATCAATCGATGTTCTGAAGATATATGTTGTGTAAGAAAGCAGGCTAACGGTCTGATGAAATACTTCGATTTCCATCTCCGGATACAACATGTTGGAGCTCAGGAAAGTGGTTCTCCATCCCAGTTCATAGACACAAAATATAGCGGAAAAAACACGAGCTTTATGATCATTCAGGTTTGTAGGGTAGCCTTCTTATAAACGTGTACTATACTACGAATGAAAAAGTTCATCGTTTTGAACGGAAACATAACCTATTTAACAAATGTCCCATCTCCGCAAACGCTGTTCCGTTCTGAATCGTCAAACAATGCTGATGACAGGTTATCGCTGGTGCAAGAAAAATGGTACAGGAGAATGTGGAGTCATGGAATCCGGCGTGACATCACAATTCCAAACAATGATTTCAACACCAACGTTAGCTGCGTGACGAAGCGTCTCTGCGAATTCAGGATGTGTCCTCTCATTCGGTGCGAAGAAACTCACGTCTCTCATCTGGATGAGGAACAGGATCGCCGCGTGATATCCATCCATGATGGCATTGCATAACCCATTTAGATGCTTGATTCCGCGTATGGTCGGCGCATCAGGAAAGAATACTGCATCATTCTCTTCTAGCGTTACGCCCTTGACCTCCACGAATCGCTGACATTCAGGTGTGTTTATCAAAAAATCGAAACGGGAATCCCCATATCTCTGTTCGGGATGGATTTCACAACCAGGCCAGATTCGTGAGAATAATTCAGGCGCAGCACGATTTGGTGCCTGACTGTCTATATTGATCAGCCGCTCGCCTTTCTCTACACATACAAGATCGTATTCCGTACTTCTGGTTCTGGAAAATGACTTGGATAGATAGACTTTAGCGTCTGGAACGAGAATTTCCCTGCAGCGCCCAGTATTATTCACGTGTACAACGGTTTCCGTACCGTCCAGATCGCAAATAGCGACAAAGCGATTTATTCGTCTTAAAAATCTGGCTTGTTTGATATTGGGATATTTCATAGTTTCAATAGTGCCGCCCTTTCTCTCCAGTCCGGAAGAATCGTTTCCACAAAGGCGTAAAATTCTTTGCTGTGATTTTTGAATCGTATGTGTGCCAACTCATGGACAACCACATATTCGATTGCTCTGTCTGGATAAGCCATAAGCCGCCATGAATAACAGATACCGTTCATAGAACTGCAACTTCCGAAACGTTGTTGAGCGCTTGTGATTTTCACGCTCTTTGCTTTGACGCCCATTACTGCAGCATACCTCGCCGTCAAATCTGGAAGTTTTTTTCGCGCAAGGGCAATGAGTCGTTCCTTCTCCAAGACATCCGGATCCGGGTGCGCTTTGGCGTGCTCACTTGCACGTAAAAAATGAGTTGTAATCCAAGATTCATGTGAGTGTACAAACGCCAGGACCACAGATGACGGGCATTGTAGCGGCGCGCGTACGAGAACCCTGCAATCCCGTGTAATCTCCATGGACATCGTTTTCCTGCGGGAACGAAGCAGCAGGATCGTATCTACTCCTATGGATAATGGCGGATATACTGTTAGCAACGTCTGTGCTTTCGTGATGATTCCTGTCATTGCAACTCCTTTCCGCCGTAAGCAATTATATCTTAAAATCCGTTCGTTCTCGCTAAATTCAATTCAGTGAACATATTAGAATAGAAACACATACGCTTGCCACATTTTCGGTAAAGGTGTATAATCGGCCTGTCTGAAAGGGGGTACTTAGGAGATGAAATCCTTTTTTGATTCTTGGGTGGAAGCACACAAGGAAGAACTTTTAAGGGATGTCGGAAGACTGATTTCCATCCGCAGCGTCAAAGGTGAAGCCCAGGATGGCATGCCCTTCGGCGAAGGTCCCGCAAAAGCGCTTGCAGTCGCGCAGCAGATCTGTGAAGAACTGGGTTTTGACACGACGAATTATGACAATTATGTTCTCTCTGCTGATGCGGTGGACGCCCCGAGAGGGCTGGATATCCTTTGTCATCTGGATGTGGTCGGGGAGGGTGTCGGTTGGGATTCTGATCCCTATGAGGCAGTCATAAGGAACGGCTGCATATGGGGACGGGGCTCTGATGACGATAAAGGTCCTGCTGTTGCGTCCATGTACGCCATGCGTGCAGTTATGGAGTGCGGCATTCCCATGAAGCGAAACGTACGACTTATCTTGGGAACAGATGAGGAAAGCGGTTCTGCAGATATTGATTACTACTACAAGACGAAAAACGAAAAACCCGCTCCCAGCACTTTCTCGCCTGATAATGCATTTCCGGTCTATAATGTGGAAAAAGGTCTGTATCGTCAGAGCTTCCGCAAGAATTTCTTGCAAACAGAGAAGACACCTCGCATCACAAAGCTAGAGGGTGGATATCGTTTCAATGTTGTCCCGCCTGAAGCCAGTGCGCTGGTGGAAGGTCTTACAGATGATTATATAGTTTCACGTATCTGCTCGTGTGCGTCGACAATGGGCGTCTCGTTCTCAGTGGAAAATGGTCGCATTTCCGTTCACGGTATTTCCAGTCATGCGTCTCTGCCACAGGATGGAACGAACGCACTAACTGCGCTGCTATCTCTTCTTGTTCTTCTGCCCCTTGCCGACACTCCTTCAACAAGAGCAATCCGTGAACTCAACGAATTGTTTCCCCATGGGGATCATTATGGCAATGCTATTGGCATTGCAGCAGCAGATGAAATATCAGGGACTCTTACGCTAGCTTTCTCAGTCTTGAAAATGGATGAGAGTGGACTATCCGGAACTTTTGATAGTCGAACACCTTTATGCGTATCAAGTGAGGATTGTCTCAAGACTGTACACGGGAAGATGATCCCCCTAGGGTATGAGATGGAAGGCAATTTCATCCCGCCGCACTATACTCCAGCCGATACGGTATTTGTTCAGACGCTTCTACGGGCTTATGAGATGTATTCCGGGAAAAAAGGCGAGTGCATCGCATCCGGCGGTGCAACATACTGCCATGATGTACCTGGCGGAGTTGCGTTCGGCGCTGCAATGCCGGGGGTAATAACAAATCTACATAGTGCAAATGAACACGTTCCGATACAGGATCTTCTTACGGCGACAAAAATCTTTGCGCAGGTCATTTTCGACCTTTGCTGCTGACTTTAAAATAGAAACGGAGCTCGAGGCTCCGTTTCTTTTATTCAAATCAGGTGCTGTTTTTCCCAGCCGTCGTCAATCTTCTTTTCCAGTTCCTGCAACGGGATGAGCCCGCCCAGAGCATCATACGCAGAAACACACATGGCGCCTGTTCCTGTACACAGTTGGAGACAGCGTTCAAAGTCGTATCCTTTTACAGCGGCGAGGAGAAATGCCGCTATACTTGTGTCGCCAGCACCTGTCCCGGAACGGACGATCTCTGGTTTGTAACTGCTCTCAAACACGCTGCGATTGTCCCAACCGAAAAAACTGCGTCCGAGTTTCTGCCCGAGAACATCTAGTTTATCTTTATCTGTCGTGCAGCAGTACATCCCCGGCGCACCGCATTTGAGAAGCACAACAGAAGATCCAAGAGACAACAGTTCTTCTGCGAGTGGTGCGACATCCTGTTCAATATTAATGATGGTCGTAATATCTGCTCCTGCGGCACGTTTCTGCCAGTCGTCGTAGCGTCGACGATCCAGCATGAAGCCAATCTCCTCTACGCTGGGAACAAAGAAATCCACAAAGGGGAGCACACGTTCCAAAATACGACGCCAGTTTGCCTTTCCCGCTGAAGAGGCAGGATCCACGGCCGCCATGTCAAGTGAAGTAGCGACGCCAAGATCATGTACACGGCGGAAGATCTTCACCAGTTCCTCGCCTTCAGACTCATACATCCGCCGCATCAGGGGAGGATAGCCGAAGTGGAAGAGACACGCGCCGGCTATCCGATCATAATCCAGATCTTCACTGCAGAATGTATCGTTTGCACCTGTGTGATGGAGAAAAATCCGATCGACTCCAATGGGTGCCACTACGACGGAATAGGATGTCGTGGCCCCTTCGGCAACTATCATGCCTCCGTCCAGCCCCCATTTGCTTAATCTCGTAAGGATGAGCGAACCAAAATCATCCCGTCCGACTTTTCCCATGAGTTCAACATCAGCACCAAGGATTTTCAGTGCGAGACCTGTGTTTGCGACGGCCCCTCCGGTGCTGATATTCGCTGGTCCCATATGGATGAGCTTTCCGGGCGTCAAGAGAGAGTGAAGCGGAGCTTCGCTCTCAGGTGGAAAAACAGGTGTTACATCAATACATATGTGACCCGCTACAATAATACGTTTCTGGTCCATGGAATCACCTTCTTGAAACTCTTGTAAATTATGTCAGACGGACCCCGGGGAAACCAGGATACATGTTGGCGTTTTTCCAGCCTCCAAATGCAGTTGATATGCAATTGTGTGTACCACATTACCTGAAGCATCCTTCATGTGGAAGACCACGATGGGTTCGCCGTCGGCCTGAGGATCAAAGTGGAATACTTGCCATACCTGACCTGGAAAACGTGGATCTGTATCCTCTTCAGCACCTGTGCGGTTAACGGAGACTATCTCCTCATCATAAGAGGCCGCTTCCCAGTTATACCCTTCGGATGGATTACACTTGAGATAGCAGTAGAGGTTACCGCTGCTACCGAGTGTATTTGCATACTGTGTGCAAGCAGTGATGCGCCCGTCTGCATCTACGCGCAACTCATAAAGCCTTGTGATAGCAGACATTGAGCCGCCTTCATAGGTTTGTCTATAGTTAAAAAGCACATCCGTGGAACCATTTGAGATGCCGCGAAACATATACCAGTATGAGCTGCTGTATCCGGTGAAATCCAATCCAGTGCCTGCGAACCCGCTATCATCCAAAATGACGATCCCGTCTTGAGAATAATCAACAACCCACTCATAATTTGCCGCATTCTCTGCAGTGATCAGGATCCGACAGGTACCGTTTTCATTGAGTTGATACGTAACATCCTCGCCGCATCCGGAACAAAGAAGAAGCAGGAAGACCATAAGACATGCAAGCCACTTCTTCATGGTAGGAACTCCTTCATTTCAAAACTCGGACGGATTGCGGACCGCGCTTCAGCAAGATCAGCAAAGGTTCCGTCATGGATCATCTGTACAATGAGATTTCCGATAGCAGTGCCTTCAGCAGGACCCGCACAAAGGGGAAGACCAGCTGCGTGCGCCGTCAACTCGTTAAGATAACTATCCTTGCTGCCTCCACCCACGACGTTGATACTGGTATACTTTTTTCCGGTAACCGTTTCCAGTTCTTTTATCGTGTCGCGATAACATTCTGCAAGGGACCGATAGGCGCACTGGACGACCTGTCCCATATTCTTTGGGGTTGGCTGACCGCTCTCACGGCAGGCGGCGCATATCTCTTCTGACATATTTTCAGGTGCTAAAAATCTTGCATCGTTCACGGGCACAATGGAAGGAAACTCCGATTCCGCTCTGGCCATTGCTTCCATCTGGGAAAAGGAGAACATGTCATTTGTTTCATGACGGATCGATTGAATAATCCAAAGTCCCATGATATTTTTAAGATACCGATACCGGTACTGATATCCGCCCTCATTGGTGAAATTATGTAAACGGCTAGATTCATCTGTGATAGGCGCTGAATTCTCAACTCCCATTAGACTCCAAGTTCCGGAGCTGATGTATACCGAATTATCATCCTTAGCAGGGACAGCGAGAAAGGCGGAACCAGTATCGTGAGTGGCAGGAAGGATGACTTTAGTTTGAAAACCTACTTGAGCTGCGATTTTCTCTTTTAATGATCCAATCACAGTTCCCGGCATGGAGAGGGGAAGAAAAGACTTCTCTGGGTATCCAAGTTCCTGTATAAGTTCGTAGTCCCATTTTTTAGATTCAGCCCCCACAAGAGCCGTTGTGGTTGCATTCGTGTATTCAGAACACATTCGCCCGGTGAGCATATAATTCAAATAATCTGGCACCATAAGAAAGAACTCGGCTTTCTCAAGTTCTTCCGGATGCTCATGGCGCTGGGCAGCCAATTGATAGATAGTGTTGATGGTCATCTTCTGGATTCCCGTACGGCGGTAAAGGGCGTCATCCGTTACCATATCTGCTACTATCTTCTCCATTCCGGAGGTCCTCTCGTCCCGATATGCTACCGGAAGACCGATCCGATTGCCGTATTTATCCAGCAGGACATAATCCAGGCCCCATGTATCGATACCGATAGTTTCAGGGATTTTTCCTAACGCACAACACCGGGATAACCCTTCCACAACTTGTGAAAAGATTGCATCGTAGTCCCAGCAAAGGTGCCCCTCCCGCATGGTTGCTCCATTGGAAAACCGATAAATCTCCTCGAGCACGTACCGTCCGTTCTCCACGCTTCCAAGAATGTGACGGCCGCTAGACGCCCCTATGTCGATGGCAAGATAGTATCGCTTCATATTGTCCCTCCGTTACGGAATTCGGGCAGCAGTTCGGTCTGCTGCCCGGATTAATCAATTGCGCTCCTCACGCCGAACAAGATCCCATGCG
>JAEEGL016302297.1_pt1 | contig 26885 bp, 28 predicted proteins | sample 9134231 | NCBI WGS metagenome assembly JAEEGL01 (sample SAMN16246548, study PRJNA631951) | gut metagenome | biome: gut microbiome; feature: rumen; material: fiber-attached | host: Bos | place: Iran: Karaj | collected 2018-10 | reverse complement strand
GTACCCCGGTCGCCACAACAGTTGCCACAGCGAGTAGGGTAACGACCGTCCCCCCAGCCCCCACACGTCCATCACACCTTGACGCACGACGCGCCAAGTGATGCGTCCGGCCGTGGCACGCTGACCGCACTGGGGACAGAATCGCCCCTCGTAGTCATGGCCACAGTTGTTGCAATGCTGTGGCTGCTTGACGACCTGATAACCGGCAGGGCAGACTTGCCAAGCCTTGAAACGATGATATAATGCCTTGACACTAAACATCGTCGCTCACGGGTGCCGGTTGAACTGCAACAGTAGCATTGCGCCCGCGGCGCTCGGCAAGGTATTCCTGCAGGCTCGTGAAGTTGAACAGCAACAGACAGATGCCCGTGAGTAAAACCACAAGCGAGTCATTATTGCGCAAAGCAGGCAGCGCGAGAGACAGCACACCGCACAGCACCACCAACACAGGAGCCAGGTAATACCATCCCTTGATTTTCAGGCTCTTGCCGGACAGTAACAGGTAGATGACATGGAACAGTCCCAACACCACCAGTAACATGCCTAAGAGCAGTTGCAGGATTTCATCAAACTTGTCAGGCTTCAAGATCATGACAAGCCCAAAGCACAAGCCGCCCACGGCAGGCAGCACGCCCATGTATTCGGTACTGGTGCGGGCATCGGAGTGCCGCACGGCCACCATCACCAGATAGGCAATAGCCGGCAACATGAAAGTTGCACCCATCACCCGAGAACCCCAAATCAAAATATTAGGCACATTGTGAAACACGATAAGAATGATGCCGGCAAGCAGCAAAATCACATTTGTCAGAAGGTTAATACTGACTTTTTTCATTGTTTTCTATAAGTATAAAAGGGTTGTTAATAATTTTTTCACAAAAATATCTCAATTTCGCCTATAATCAAAAAAAATCACATAAAAAAGTATTATCTTTGCAGGGAATGGAAGAGAGACGAAGGCACATACTCGCCATCATCAATCCTGTGTCGGGCACCGGCAGCAAGGACAAAATCCCACGGCTCATTGAAACAGTGGTGGATAACGACCGCAACGAGGTGAGCATCGTGATGAGCGAATATGCCGGTCACGCCCGCGAAATCGCCGCTATGGCTGTCAACGAGGGCATTGATGTTGTTGTCGCCATTGGTGGCGACGGCACCGTTAACGAAGTGGGCAGTTCACTGGTCGGAACCAATACCGCCCTGGCCATCGTGCCAAGCGGGTCGGGCAACGGACTGGCACGCCACCTGCGCATCTCGATGAACACCAGTCGTGCCCTGCAAGTGCTCAACAACGGTGTTGTGGGCAAATTTGACTACTGCACCGTCAACGGCAAGCCATTCTTTTGCACCTGCGGCATGGGCTTTGATGCCGAGGTGAGCTACAAGTTCTCCAACGAGGGCACCCGTGGCTTCATCACCTACATCAAGACCACCTTGACCGAATTCTTCAAGTATAAGGCCCATGATTACACGATTGACATCGATGGCAAGAAACTTGAGGAACGAGCTTTTGTTATTGCGTGCTGCAATGCGGCACAATATGGCAACAACGCTTACATCGCACCACGGGCAACCATGCAGGACGGACTCATCGACGTGACCGTTATGCATGGTTTCAGTTTTATCGAGAGCCCCTTGATCGGGGCACGGCTGTTCTTCCGCAAGCTGGACAAGGACCGCCACGTGAGCATCTATCGCGGCAATCATGTCGTCATTGAGCGCAAGACCGATGACATCCTCCACATCGATGGTGACCCCATCATGATGCCTGCCCGACTAGAAATCGAGAACGTGTACAAGGGCATCCACATCCTGGTGCCTCCCTCCATTCCCAACGACGTCTAACCACCAACTTAAAAACCCGAGAACAAGAAACTTAAAACTAAATAAAAAATGAGTTATCTTAAATTTGACAAAAACCTGATGATCAACCTTGAGCAGTCCCTGCCCAAGGAGATGTTGCGCACCAATCAGTCGGGTGCCTACCATTGCACCACCATCGTGGGGTGCAACACCCGCAAGCAACATGGTCTTTTGGTCATCCCCGTCCCTGAGCTCGACGACAACAACCACGTGCTGCTGTCAACGCTCGACGAGACTGTAATCCAGCACGGAGCACCCTTCAACCTGGGTCTGCACCGCTATAAGGGCGACACCTACAGCCCTAACGGCCACAAGTACATCCGTGAGTATGACTGCGAGCGCGTGCCCACCACGACCTACCGCGTGGGCGGCGTTATCCTCAAGAAGGAGAAGATTTTCATTACCCACGAGAACCGTATCCTCATCCGATATACGCTGGTAGATGCCCACTCGGCAACGACCTTGCAGTTCAGGCCCTTCCTGGCCTTCCGCAACGCCAACGACCTGTGCGTCGAGAACGCTGTCGCCAGCCGCGAGTATCAAGAGGTGGCCAACGGCATCGCCACTTGCATGTATAACGGCTATCCTACCCTGTTCATGCAGATGAACCACAAGCCCCGCTTCGTGTTTGATCCGCACTGGTACAAGAACATCGAGTACATCAAGGACCAGGAGCGTGGTATCCCCTACAGCGAGGACCTGTATGTGCCCGGCTACTTTGAGGTAGAGATCAAGAAGGGCGAACCCCTCATTTTCTCGGCTGGCGTCGAGGAGGTGAACACCCGAACGCTCACCAAGATGTATGAGGACGAAATCAAGCCGCGCACCCCGCGCACGAGTTTCTACAACTGCATGAAGAACAGCGCCAAGCAGTTCTACATCACCAATAAGGAAGGCCACTACCTGCTGGCCGGATATCCGTGGTTCAAGATTCGTGCCCGCGATGAGCTCATCGCACTGCCGGGCTGCACACTGTCAGTCCATCACCGTCAAGACTTCGAGCTCATCATGGACACCGCCGCCCGCGCGCTCAACGACTGGATGCGCGACGGCACGATGGACAAGCACCTCGTGGGACTAGATCTGCCCGACATTCCCCTGTGGGCCATCTGGACCATACAACGTTATGCCCATGACCTGAACGCTGAGGCCGCACGTGAACGTTACGGCCAACTGGTCAAGGACCTGATCAACTTTGTAGCCGAAGGCAAACATCCCAACCTCAAGTTGGAAGACAACGGCCTGGTGAGCACCGACGGCACGCTGCAACCCGTATCGTGGATGAACAGCACGCACCCCGACGGCACACCGCTGATTCCCCGCACGGGTTATCTAGTGGAATTTAATGCATTGTGGTATAACGCATTGAGATTCTGCGTTGAAGAGCTGTTCGGACAGATTGAAGAGGAGAAAGCCTTTGTTGAGTTCTGCCAGCAGATTGCCGACAAGTGCAAACCCGCCTTCATCGAGACATTCATGACCGATTACGGTTACCTGTACGACTACGTGAACGGCAGCTACACCGACTTGAGTGTACGTCCTAACATGATCATTGCGGCAGCTGTAGATTACAGCCCGCTTGACCGCCGTCAGCGCAAACGCGTTCTCGACATCACCACCCGCGAGCTATTGACCCCCAAGGGCTTGCGCACGCTGAGTCCTAACAGCTATGGCTATATACCCTGGTATCTAGGCACCCCCGAGGAGCGCCAGACGGCCTACTACGCCGGTAGCGCTCGTCCCTGGCTGATGGACTTCTACAGCAAGGCCTATATCCGCGTCTTCGGCCTCAACAGCATCTCGTTCATCGAGCGCATGATGATCGGCTTTGAGGACGAGATGAAGGAATGCTGCATCGGCTCGTTGAGCGAACTCTACGACGGCAACCCGCCCTTCATCGGTCGCGGTGCCGTGAGCTTTGCCCCCAACGTGGGCGGTATCCTACGTGTCCTCCGCACTTTCAAGAACCTTCACATCATTGACGAATAAAACCAATAAGAGATATGAAAGCATTAATGTTCGGCTGGGAATTTCCGCCTCACATTCTGGGAGGATTAGGAACAGCTAGTTACGGCCTCACCAAGGGTATGTGGGAGAACGGTGACATGGATATCACCTTCGTCATCCCCAAGCCCTGGGGCGATGAACCCAAGGATTTTGCCAACATCATCGGCGCCAACTGCACGCCAGTGGCATGGCGCGACGTGAATATGGACTACGTGCAGAGCCGCATCGGCAATGTGATGGATCCACAGTTCTATTTCGACCTGCGCAACCACATCTACGGCGACTTTAACTACATGAGCACCAACGACCTGGGCTGCATCGAGTTCTCAGGCCGCTACCCCGAGAACCTGTTGGAGGAAATCAACAACTACTCGATTGTGGCAGGCGTGATTGCACGCACGGTGGAGTGCGACGTTATCCACAGCCACGACTGGCTCACCTATCCTGCCGGCATCCATGCCAAGCAGGTCACGGGTAAGCCTCTGGTTATCCACGTCCATGCTACCGACTTTGACCGCTCGCGCGGCAACGTCAACCCCACAGTGTTCAGCATCGAGAAGGACGGCATGAACAATGCCGACCACATCATCACCGTGAGCAACCTGACACGCCGCACCGTCATCGAGAAATACGGCATCAGCCCCGACACGGTGACCACCGTCCACAATGCCGTGGAACCCTTGAACGAGGAATTGCTCAATCTGGAGGCACCTCCGGGCAAGACGAGCAAGGTCATCACCTTCCTGGGACGTATCACGATGCAGAAAGGCCCCGAGTACTTCGTTGAGGCTGCTGCACAGGTGCTGCACAAGGTGAATAATGCACAGTTTGTAATGGCAGGCAGCGGTGACATGATGGACAAGATGATACGTCTTGCCGCCAAGCGCGACATCGCCGACCGCTTCCACTTCACCGGCTTCCTCAAGGGCAAGCAGGTGTATGAGATGCTGGCCGCCAGTGACGTGTATATCATGCCATCAGTAAGCGAACCCTTCGGTATCTCGCCGCTTGAAGCGATGCAGATGGGTGTGCCGTCGATCATCAGTAAACAGAGCGGCTGTGCCGAAATTCTGGATAACGTCATCAAGATCGACTATTGGGACACCAACGCCATGGCCGATGCCATCTACAGCATCATCAAGTATCCCGCGATGTACAACGAGTTGCGTGAGCAGGGTCTTGCCGAGGTCAACCAGATTACCTGGGACAAGGCTGGAGCCAAGGTCATCAACATCTACCGCAGTTTGATTAACCGATAGTAATCAGGCGTGAGTAACTATATTAAAAACTAAAAACTGACAACTTAAAACCAAAAAATATATGAAAGCGATTTGTTTTTCTTTCCAGATTCATCAGCCGTTCCGCCTGAAACACTACCGTTTCTTTGATATCGGTAACGACCACTACTATTATGATGACTTTGCCGACGACGACATCATCACACGCATCGCCCAGCGGTCCTATCTGCCCGCCAACGAGATGCTGCTCAACATGATCAAGGAAAACGGCAAGAAGTTCAAGGTGGCTTTCTCCATCAGCGGTACCGCCCTGGAGCAGTTGGAACAGTATGTGCCCGAGTTCATCGACTCGATGAAGGAACTGGCCTCCACGGGGTGTGTGGAGTTCCTCAGCGAGACCTATGCCCATAGCCTGTCGTCACTCTTTGACCCCGACGAGTTCGTTGCTCAGGTCAAGGCACATGACGAGAAGATTTTCCAACTCTTCGGCCAGAGGCCCAAGGTGTTCCGCAACACCGAGTTGATCTACGATGACGACATTGCCTCGATGGTATATGCCATGGGCTTCAAGGCCGCCATCACCGCCGATGCCAAGCACGTGCTCGGCTGGCGCTCGCCCAACTTCCTCTACAGTTCAGCCTCGGCTCCCAAGCTGAAACTGATGTTGAAGAACGGTAAGCTGAGCGATGACATCTCGTTCCGCTTCAGCAACCCCGAGTGGGCATCCTACCCCCTCACTGCCGACAAGTACATCAACTGGATTAACGAGTTGCCTCAGGAGGAACAGTTGATTAACCTGTTTATGAACTATGACGCCTTCGGTGAATTGCAACCGCGCGAGAGCGGCATCTTTGAGTTCATGAAGGCTCTGCCCCGTTTCGCCGCCGAGAAAGATATCCAGTTCTGGACACCCAGCGAGGTCGTTTCCAAGTTCAAACCCGTCGCTGAGCTGGCCGTGCCCTACCCCATGTCCTGGACCGACGAGGCTCGCGACACCAGCGCATGGTTGGGTAACACCCTGCAGCAGGAAGCCGTCAAGAAGCTCTATTCCATTGGTGAGCGCGTGCGCCTGTGCACCGACCGCCGCATCAAGCAGGACTGGAACTACCTGCAAGGCAGTGACCACTTCTTCTATATGTCCACCAAGCACAACGATGATGGCTCGGTACACAGCCACTACAGCCCCTACGACTCGCCTTACACGGCGTTCACCAACTATATGAACGTCCTGAGCGACTTCATGATCCGTGTCGAGGAGCAGTACCCCGCCAGCATCGACAACGAGGAGCTCAACTCCCTGCTGTTGACCATCCGCAACCAGGAGCAGGAGATTGAGAAACTCCACCGCGAGGTAGAGATGATGCGTAACAACATCGTCAATGACACTACTGGCGACTTCCCCGTCGATGAGCCCGAGCCCGAACCTGTTAAGGAGGAAAAGCCCGCTCCCGAGCCCGAGAAGAAGCCTGCCCCCAAGAAGAAAGCGCCGGCCAAAAAGCCCGCCGCAAAAAAGGAGCCTGCTAAGAAGGCAGAACCCAAGAAGGCTGCAGCTAAGAAAGCACCAGCCAAGAAATAATCCTTAAAGAATGAGGGTGAGCAAAACAAAATTTGTTCACCCTCAATTATTTTCACGACAATACGTTTCTGAGAAAAGGAAAACTGAAAAAAGGAAAACAATAAGTACAATAAATACAAAGCTATCCAGCAACTATAACAAATGGCTTGATCTAGAATAAATAAAATTGTATTTGTTGTATTTATTGTTTTCATTTTAATGTTGTTGTGTCAGTCTTGGTAAAGTATAAACAAAAAATTAATTTTTTGTTTTGTTCTGCGCTCGACTTTCACTAATTTTGGATAAATTAGATTGCGTCTCGGCATAAAAAAAGAATGAATTCTTTTTGTTCTGCGCTCGACTTTCACTAATTTTGTCGGTTAAAACTAAACCAACAACAAACAAGAGATAAGATTATGGCAAGACTTCGCAATTTCATGCTCCTGTGCCTGTGCGCACTGATGGCTATTCCCGCCCTGCGCGCCGAGCACCTGATGATTATCGCTGTTAATGACACCCATAGCCAGATTGACCCTGCCAGTGACGGCAAGGGTGGTATTGCACGGCGCCGTGCCATCTACGACAAGCTGCGCGCCGACAATCCCAACACTGTACTTATCCATGCTGGCGATGCCGTGCAGGGCACACTGTTCTTCTCGCTCTATCGCGGTGAGGTGGAATTTGCGCTGATGGACTCGCTGGGCTATGACGCGATTATCCCGGGCAACCACGAGTTTGATAACGGCATGGAGGAACTTGCTGCTCATTACCGTAACGTCGATGCTGTGAAGATGAGCGCCAACTACGACTTTAGTGCCACGCCGCTTGACGGACTCTTCCATCCCTATTGGATCAAGGCCGTTGGTGACAAGCGTGTGGGTTTCTTCGGCATCAACGTGAATCCCGAGGGACTGATTGCCGACATGAATTGCCAGAACCTGCGCTACTTGAACGCGCCTGACGTTGCCGATGCTACCGCACGTTACCTCAAGGAGGTACAGCATGTGGATTACGCCATCATGGTGTCGCACATCGGCTTCAGCAGCTATGAACCCACCGAGCCTAACGATACGCTCATCATCGGTCACAGCCACTACATCGACATGGTCATCAGTTCCCACTCCCACACGACCATCAAGCCCGGTAGTGAATGGAGCAGCATCCGCAATGCCGACGGCAGGATGATACCCATCGGACAGAACGGAAAGAGCGGAAAACTAGTTGCCACCTATGACCTGGACCTTGAGACAGGCAACATCGTCTATAACCACATCAATGTAGATGAGACTTGGGACGAGGCCGCCAGCCACTACACAGCAATGAATGCTTGGCTCGACCAATATCGCCATGGTGTGGACAGCATCATGAACAACCCCGTGGGAATCAGCGCCCGCTTCATGAAGAATTCCAGCAATGCTGCCCAGAACTGGGTGAGCGACGCTACCATGGAAATCATCAAGGAGCTGTCGGGCATCAAGAACATCGACTGCGCCATCATGAACAAGGGCGGTATCCGCACCGATATGCCTAAGGGCGTAGTCACCGAGGGTGTCATCGGTTCGATGTTCCCCTTCGACAACCGTTTTGTGGTGCTGGAGATGCCTGGAACTGAACTTCTCGAGAGCTTGAAACTCATGTGCGGACGTGGAGGTGATGCCGTGAGCAAGGAGCTGAAAGCCACCTACAATGCTAAGGGTGAAATGACCAAGGCCACCATCAAAGGCAAGAAAATCGACCCGAAAAAGACCTATATCGTCGCCACTATCGACTATCTGGCCAACGGCGGTGACTACATGACGCCCATGACGCGATGCAATCGCCTGTTTGTCGATACCCAGAAGTATGGCAACCACATCCTTGAATATGTCAGAGCGCTTGAGGCTGCAGGCAAGATGATTGATGCCAAGGATGAGGTGAGGATTCAGAAGAAATAAGTTAGGAGTTGGCATCCGCCAACTAGGTTTTAGGCTTTAGGTTTTAGGCGATGGTAATCATACTTACAACTTACAACTTAAAACTTTCAACTTAGGACTTTCAACATAGGACTTTCAACTAGAGACAAAGAAAGGATAAATCATAATGACCAAATTCAATCGTATTCTGTTGACAATCGTTGCCGTGGTGCTTGCATTGAGCGCTACAGCACGAAACTCGGCTAAATTGCCCAACCTGTTCAACAACGTCGATCAGGTGGCAATGAACCAATGGGTGGACAGCGTGTTCAACAGCCTGTCACCCGATGCCCGCATCGGACAACTTATTATCGCTGCAGTGACACCATCGAGCAACGATGCCACACGTGACCTGGTACAGCGTCTGGTTACCCAAAAGATGGTGGGCGGACTCATTTATGAGAAGAGCACCATCGCCGAGCAGGCCGAGGTCACGAACCTGGCTCAGTCGCTGGCCGCAGTTCCTCTGATGATCACCATCGATGGCGAGTGGGGATTGGGCATGAGACTCAAAGAGGTGCCCAACTTCCAGCGCAACCTCATCCTGGGCGCCATCGACGACGACATGCTGCTCTATGAGTACGGCCGTGAGGTGGCCCGCCAATGCCGCTGCATGGGCATCCAAGTGAACTTTGCCCCTGTGCTCGACGTGAACGACAACCCGCTGAATCCTGTCATCGGCGACCGCTCCTTCGGCGAGAGCCCCGAACTGGTGGCCAGGCATGCGATCGCCTTTGCCCGCGGTCTGGAGGATGGCGGTGTGATGGCCGTCGGCAAGCATTTCCCCGGTCACGGTTCATCGAGCGAGGATTCCCACAAGACCTTGCCTGTCATCAACAAGAAACTACAGGAAATCAACACCTGTGAATTGGTTCCTTTCCGCAAGTTTATCGAGGCTGGCCTGAGCGGTATTCTTACCGCACACCTGCTAGTGCCCGCCCTCGACAACGGTAAGGCGCCCACTAGCCTGTCGAACGAATGCGTGGCCACCCTGCTGCGTGATGAGCTGGACTTCAACGGGCTCATCTTCACCGACGCCCTCAACATGAAGGGAGCCACACAGATGCTGAATGGCTCGCCTTGTGTCAACGCGCTGCTGGCAGGCAACGATGTGCTGCTCATGCCCGATAACATTTCTGACGAGATTGAAGCCATCAAGGCTGCCGTCTCCAGCGGAAAACTCTCCCAGAGCGTAATTGACGAGCGCTGCAAGAAGATCCTGCGCTACAAGTATGCCCTTGACCTGACCAGTCGCCAGCACATCAACACGACCAATCTGGCCTCGGATGTCAATTCACAGCGGGCCAACGTGCTCAAGCGCCAACTTACCGCCGGCAGCATCACCGTCATCAAGAACAATGACGATATCCTGCCCATCCATAACCTGCAGAGCCGCCACATCGCAGTAGCCACCATTGGCAATGAAGATGGCACCGCCAGCAAGTTCACACGCCGCTGTGCCGACTATGCCCAGGTCAAGCGCTTTGACCTGGCTAAGGCTGGCAGCGCCGAAGCCCTTGCTGAGCAGCTGCATGACGGCCATTTCAACACGATTATCGTTGAAGTGGGCGAGGATAATGCCATCAACCGTGCCGCCCTCAATGCTGTAGCCAAGAAGTGCAAGAACATGGTCGTGGTCTTGACCTGCAAGCCCTACGACATCAAGCAATACGGCAATGTCATCACCAACAAGCACGTCAAGGCTGTTGTGCTCACCTACGAGAACTCGGCCCTTGCTGAGGACTATGCAGCACAGACCATCTTCGGCGGTAACGCTGCAGGAGGCAATCTGCCCATATCACTGGCATTTGACGGAAAGAAGACCCGCTACGATGCAGGTCACGGCATCCACTATGCCGCCACCCGCTTGGGCTACTCTATCCCTGCCGAGGTGGGACTGGATAACCGTTTGACCGCCCAGATCGACTCGGTGTGCCGCTTGGGTGTGCAACAGCATGCCTTCCCCGGCTGCCAGGTGATTGTGGCACGCCACGGCAAGGTGATTTACAAGGGTTCATTCGGCACCATCGACTATAGCAGCAACGTCAGGGTGGATGACAACACGCTATTCGGCCTCGCATCGGTTTCCAAGGCCACAGGTACCATCAGCGGTGTGATGAAGGCCTTTGACGATGGCAAGTTCCGCCTCGACGACAAGGCGAGCCAGTACATCCCTGGCCTGCGTGACGGCGACAAGGAAAACATCACATTCCGTGACCTGTTGTATCACGAGACAGGTATGCCCGCATCACTCAATATGTGGTACATGATGATGGACGAGAAGACTTACACCGGCAACCTCATCGCCAATGCCGAGGATGCCACCCACACCATTAAGATCATGAACGGCGCGTGGGGTCACAAGGATGCCAAGATGCGCACCGACATCATCTCACCCGTCAAAACCGATAAGTTCAACATCGCCATTGCCGATGGCCTGTGGGGCGGACGAATCACCTACGACTCGATCATGAACCGCATGTACCACGCCAAGTTGGGCAAAAAGAAATACCTGTACAGCTGCTGCAACTTCTCGTTGCTGGCCGACGCTGTGCAGCGCATGACGCACTCCCCGCTCAACTACTACGTGAACAACTACATCTTTGCTCCGCTGGGTGCCTACCACACGATGTATCGTCCCCTGAGCAAGTTCTCTCGCGACGAGATTGCCTATACCGAGAAGGACACCTATCTGCGCCGCCAGCACATCCACGGCTACGTCCATGACGAGTTGGCAGCCTTCTCGGGCGGTGTACAGGGCAATGCAGGACTGTTCAGCAACGCCAACGACCTGGCTAAACTGTTCCAGATGTGGTTGAACGGCGGCACCTATGGCGGCGTACGCCTCCTGAAGGCCTCCACCGTTGAGACCTTCCTGACGCAGAAGAGTCCCAACAGCCACCGTGGCTTGGGATTTGACAAGCCTGTAGTGGGTGATCCCGATGCCAGCAACACCTGTGCCGAAGCGACACCCGAGACCATCGGTCATACGGGTTTCACGGGCACCTGCTTCTGGGTAGATCCCAAGAACGATATGTTCTACATTTTCCTAAGCAACCGCGTGAGTCCCACGCGCAACAACCCGAACTTTGGCCGCATCAGCGCGCGCAGCCACATCCAGTCGCTCATCTACCGCGCCATCAAGGATTAAGATAATTTACCTCTAGATTATCTAGACTATCTGGATTTTCTAGAGAACCAATAACTAAAATACGAGAATAATATGAAGAAGATTGTTTTTATTTTTACTGCCCTGTTGATGCTCGCATCGTGCAGCAAGGGTTACAAGGTCACTGTCACCTTCCCTGATGAAAGTGCTAATGGCGAGACTGCTTTCCTGACCAACTATGACACGGGCGATACCATCGCCACGGCCACTATCGAGAACAACACCTGCACCTTTGAGGGCACAGCCGACAAGGGTTTCTTCGCCCGCCTGTATGCAGGTGGCAACCCTTACGGCTTCATTGTAGAGCCAGGCGAGGTAAATCTCAACATCGGTGAAGGCACCGCTGTCAGTCCGCTCAACGACAAGATGGCAGCATGGAGCAAAGAAGCACAAAAGATTGCCGATGACACCACGCTGACCGAGGCCGAGAGCGATGCACGCTATGCTGAGGAACTTCTCAAGTTCTATCAGGACAATAAGGACAACGCCATTGGTCCTTGGGCTTTCTGCAACTACTTGATGTATAAAGACTTCAGCGAGGCCGATATAGACGCATTGCTCAAGGAGGCTCCCGAAACCTATGCCCAACTGAAACGCGTTGAGAAGGCCAAGAATGCTGCCCGCCAGCTCGCAGTTACCGCCGAGGGTCAGAAGTTCACCGACTTTGAGGTGATGGCCGAGGATGGCAGCAAACAGAAACTGTCGGACTTCGTCGGCAAGGGCAAAATCGTCGTTGTTGACTTTTGGGCCAGCTGGTGCCCGCCCTGTCGTGCCGAGATTCCCAAGCTGCAGGCCCTTAAGGCCAAACTTGGCGACAAATTTGACGTGCTGGGCGTTGCCGTTTGGGACAACCCTGACGACACCCGCAAAGCTATTGAGGAACTCAAAATCACCTGGCCCGTTATCATCGGCACCCAAAAGCTGACCGAGCCCACCGACCTCTACGGCATCAAGGGCATACCTCACATTATTATCTTTGGCCCCGACGGCACCATCTATTCCCGTGGCCTCACTGGTGAAGATCTCGCCCTTAAACTCAATTCCTACTTAAAGTTCTGAAAATCTTTTAGTAAGAGGACATTCCCAAATTAAACACAAGCGGTTGAGCCTTAAAATGACTCAACCGCTTGCTTTTACACGCTCGTAACTTGTTTATACAGAAGAATTAAAATATCTTATTTCATGATTTAACGTGATCGATGAAAATAAAGTCCTGTCAATCAACTCCTCCCCTAAAATAGGGGAGGTGGCGCGGAGCGCCGGAGGAGTATGATTTTTCCTTGTCTTATATTCTCAGGTAACATCAACGCCCCCGCCGCTCACGCGGCGCCCCCTCTTATCTAAGAGGGGGAGTTGCTAATGCCCTGATGGACAAACAACAAATTCGTAGAGTTCACTTATTTACTAACTTTATATTTGCGTTGACGCAATTTTTCAATTCGCGGATTTGGGGTTCCCTCATAATAGCGATTCTTGTCGAAAGCAAATGATTGTCTTGTAACATTATCATAGCCACAAATGAAAGAGGCGATATCAACACCAGACATTAGCGAATCACAATAAAACACATGGTTGCCATCGTGTGAATAATCGTTATCATTGTTAATGACAGATACATCTTCCTCTGTCACATAGTAACTTGGAAAAACCTTGAATGTCTTTGGATTGGCTCCCTTTACTATATAGTTTTTGTAATAGACACACTTGGAATCAACTGCATAATATTCATTTAATGCCTTAAACGTGCGGTAATCACTTACAGACACGGCTCTTATTTTGATATGGTCGAGACCGCTATAATAGACCTGAAGGCTATCTAAAGCCCAATTACTGTCAATCCGTCTGAAACTTCCCATATTTGCTACATGGAAAGGCTGGTCTCCCCTGTAGTAATCGTGTGCGTCATGAGCAATAGCATCAGCAATAGCTGAAATATCGCCATGTGGTGCAACAAAAGTAGCAGGCTCTGCTCCTTCTATCATATTGCCATTAAACCATACATGGTGCATATCGGTTGCATAATCATCGCTCAGGGCCTTGAATGTACTTGGGTCGGCCCCTTCCAATATCTCACAGCTATAATAAACATGGTTAACATCTAATGCATACGTTTTGTTTAGGCGTTTATAAGTCGAAGGATCATAACCATCTGGTTTCCTTTCCGCGTATGAACTTGATGCGAATGCTAGAAATAGGAAGAAAACAGCTACGGGTATCAATGGGCACAAATAGAACAGATTTGTCTTTCCCAGTTTTTTGGAAAGTTTAAACCACAACCTTATTAGTGGTAACAGATAGATAGGGTAAAGCCAGATGGTGTACGTTGCACCCCTACGGCAAAACTCGTCTATCGAGGATTGGATTGGAGCATCCCAGAAGAATATGGACACAAAGAAACCTATTGGCCACAACAACAACGATAGAAGCATCATCCTGACAAAGACTTTCTGGTCTATCGTAGGTTGTTCTCCCAAAATACGAGCAACCAGTCCTTTTGATTTAGTTTTCTGTTCCATCTTCATTTCTTTTTATCATTTTGACACTATATTCTTTTTTGTCTGTTTGTATCGCTATTACTTATTGCTTGCAACGATAGACGAACAGTATTAACTGAGTAGGTTGGACAATTGTTGCCCACGTCTTTGACGTTATCTTTGCCTCATAGCCATCAAGAAAGAAATGCTAATAACGTCGCAAACTCTGCGGCAAAAATACTTACATAATTCCGAATCGCCAAACGAACTTGCATAATAACGCAGATTATGCGATGTTTTTGCCTCCACAACGTTGCAAGATTAATTGGAGACACAAAAAAGGGACCTGTCCATGCGGACAGGTCCCTTTGCTTATTAAGTTAGAGTTAGCTTATGCGTTCTCTACAGCTGCCTGAGCTGCGGCACTTCACGTCTATGAGTAAGCAAGTTAGCGGATTACTCAAATTATTATCAAATCAAGTTTTTTTCTGAATTTTGTTCCATAACTTGTCAAGTTCCCTTGACAATGCAAGAGCGTCGATGTCCATGCCATAGGCATCCACTAACTCCGTTCTGTACTGGTTGGTGAGTATCTGCATCCATTCACCCTTGCTACAACCAGTATGCAACAAGAGGACTTCTCTGGCTGCTTCCTCCAGTTCGATGATGGCTTCAACGGCATTCTTTCCATCAAACATCAATGCCATCTTGCGGTATGCTATTTCTTCTTTAGTCATAGATAGATTCGTTAACCTTTTCTTCTGCAACTTTTGCCCAATAATTCGATGTTGCCCACTTCAAGCCATACTTTCCGTAGATAAACTCACAATTCATCAGAGACGATGTAGCGTAGAACAAATACCCAATGCCATGAGGATTGTCAAATGCCAATTCACCGCCAATTGTTTTATTATCATCAAGAGGAGGCCTGATGTCGTTAACAATCTCTCCCTCACTTGCCACGTGACTAAAGCATAAAACTTTACCTCTTATGCTGACATAATCACCTCGTTTTAGTAATTGGCATAAGAAATACTCAAAGCCAATACGAGGAGTGTTCATCTTGCGACACAACCATTCGTAAACAAAAGACACAAATAGCAGCACCGCAACAGAGCCAATGAGAACTAATATGGCAAAGATAGTTCTCATTTGTTCTTCATCAGAATACTAATCGTTCGCTCCTTCTCATCCAAAAGACGCTCCAACATCGCGACACGTTCTTGAAGTACAGAGGTGTCTGAAATGGTGACGTTACCAGCAACATTGTTGTTACCAGCGACCGCAACACTGCCATTACCCGAAGCAACAGCGTTCCGCCCGTCGATTGGATAGAACATCGACATACTTTCACCTAATGCTTCTGCGATGCGTTCCAACAAACTCGATTTAATGTCGGCAGCAGCAAGCATTTGGTTAAATGATTGCTGCGACACGCCAAGCCGTTTCGCTATCTGTGCTTGCGAAACTTTCTTCTCATAGAGAATTTCTTTTAATCTATTGCCTGTCATGCAACAATACTTTTATTGTTAATTATTCTTAAAAACGCAAAGAAAAACAATATAACTATTGTTAGTAACAATAAAACCATTTATCTTTGCAGCGAATTAAGGTTGTTTCATCTGCAACTCCCTTGATTTTAGTCTGCAAAGATAAACAATGTTGAACAAATAAACCAAAGAAAAATGGCAAAAACTGAATTTCGCGTCATTCGGGAAACGCAAGTCAACACTCCCGAGAGTATGCTCACCATCAAAAAGGGTGAAACCGTAACCGTGTCCTGCACGGACTTCTCTCCCCTCAGCACCGTCAAAAGTGCTGCTACGCGTCTCAACCAGCGTGCCGGCTTCGTCGAATTTGAAGTCACTTCACCCGACAACGGCGCGACCATCATCATCAAGCGCAACTAAATAATTACGGCTATGAAAAAGTTCAATCAGCTCATCACTAACCGTTACGCTCTCGCCTTGGTTATCATCGCCATGGCCGCGCTGCTGTGCATCATGAGTTCCAGCGAGTGGACGTTGGGCATCATCCTGAGCAAGGCCATCGGCTTTGCCCTGGTCTATGTCTATGACCGTCTGTTCAAGAAATGGGACAAGGCAGGCAAGATTGACATCATCAAGGAATTGTTTAACGACGACCACGAGGAGGAGTAAGACCATGGCCGCGCCAGTTTATATCCAGTTCCCTGACCGCTGCGTGTCCTATGACACGTTCATGGACGACCTCTCGTCGCGCATCGTACGCAAGATGCAGCGTGCCGAGGCCGACCCCGAGACCGTCAGCCAGCGCAAGGCATACGCCATCTTCGGGCGTGCCAACGTTGACCGATGGCGCAGGGAGGGCCGCGTCCACCCTTGCAAGCGTCCGGGAAAAGTGGAGTACTGCATGGCAGACCTGCGTCTGCTCCAGGCCACGCAGCAAGACTATTTCAAACGTGAAACCAATTAACCCGAGAAAATTATGGACTACGCTATCTACAAGACCGTCAACGGCAAGAATCCCCGCATTGTTCACCGCTTCACCCAGGCTGACTGCAACCACAAGGCAAAGGCCGCAGCACGTCTGAAACTTGACGAAATGCGCTGCAAGGCACTCCAGCGTACCGTCACGACAAACAACTTCAAGGGCACCAAGGACGATTTCGAGTATGACTACATCACGAGCGTCAACACCTCCGAGCGCATCCGCTTCTACATCGAGCCGATGCCTAAAGAGAAAGCCAAGGCTTCATGAATCATTCGCCATACGAGCCGACGGATGGTGAACACCCACCTTAAAAGGCCTTAAGCCGGTGGCTTTGGCGGGGAACAGCACCGCCTCTCGGACAGGTAAGCAATGGTAGCGAACGGCCTTCATCAGCCGTTAATGCGGGTTCGACCCCCGCCCTGCCCACAATTCAATATTTGTTGAACCAATTTATAAATCGTATCAATTATGAGCCAAATCAATTTAACCGTCGAACAGATTAACAAGATGAAGCCGTTCGACATCGCGAAGTCCGAAGTCATTCGCGAAAAGTTCATCAACATTTATGACACCCTTTGGGGCGCAGGAACCGGCCAACCAGCCTACGAGCGCGAGAGCATCTACTTCAACAAGCTGCTGCGCGAAAAGCCCGAACTGCAAAGGGGCACGCCGTTCTCACTGTTCACGGCGTTCATCGACCTCGCCGTCTGCGGTCTCTCCCTGGAACCCGGCACCCGTGCGCTCAGTTACCTCATCGGGCGTAACGTCAACATCGGCACCAGAGACCGTGCCGTATGGGAAAACCGTGTCGTCCTGACCATTTCTGCCTACGGAGAGCTGGTGCTGCGTGAACGTGCCGGTCAGATTCGCCATGCCGACAATCCCGTGCTGGTCTATTCCAATGACGAGTTCTCTTTCGCTGACCGCGACGGACGCAAGACCGTCGATTATGTTTGTCACCTGCCTCACAACGGACATCACATTGTCGCCTGCTACCTGCGCATCACCCGCGCCGACGGCACCATTGACTACTCCGTCATGACCGAAGAGGACTGGACACGTCTGGCAAGGTACAGCGACAGGCAGAACAAGAACCGAGGAGCCAACGAACTCTACGGCGTTGATGCCACTACTGGTGTCGCACACATTGATTCAGGATTCTTGATGGCCAAGTGCGTCAAGCACGCTTTCAAGACCTACCCCAAGGTGCGCATCGGACGCGGCACCGAGTTACAGAGCAACCAGGTCGAGGAGAAAGAAATCGAAATCAACGACGAGTTGTATGGCGTTGACACCAGTACAGGGGAAATCCTCGAACAGCCGCAACCGCAGCCCGAGACATTCGGCCCTCCCGCTCACGACATCAATGCTGGTGTAACCGTTGACACTGACGACGATGACGGATTCTGATTCAGGCAAGAGCGCGTGCAAAGGGTGCCGCAACACCATCAACACCATCAACGGACTGTATTGCACGCGCCTTAACCGCAATGTGGAGTACTGCAAGACGCAGCCCTGCACTAAAGTATTCAATTAACAACAATCAAAAAACTTAACGATATGGAACCAACAACAGGTATCACCTTATTTGAGCCGCAGAATGTGAGCCAGATAGTACAAGTCGCTCCCCAGGCATACAGCGAAAACACCGTTTCTCATGAACGCTGCATCGCAGCAGGCAAGCAGTTGCTTGAACGTGTGAAAAGTGAAGGCATGTCCGATGCACTCGACCAGGAAATAGCGACATTCATCGACCGCGCCAAGAAGACCGTGAAGAAGATGAACGGCAAACGTTCTGGTGTGACGCAGCTCTTTGACACCATCCGCTCCGCTTATACCGCGCTCGAGAATGACGTTGACCCGTCCAAGAAAGGAACTATCCCCGCACAGTTGCAGGACGAGCGCAACAGGTATGCCGCCAAGAAACGCGAGGAACTGGAGGCTAAACGACGCGCCGAGGAAGCCGCACACGCCCGTGGAATGGCACGCAGCAAGTACGCCAGCGACGTGGAGGCCGATTTATTGCGCCAGTTCAATGCCTATGTTATCAATGCCTGCAATCGCCTCATCGAGCAGGACAAGTCGATTACCCTCGACAATTACGCGATAGTCGCCGACAGCGTGAAGAATACCGGCGACACGCTCCCGATGGAGTGGTTCAACTCACTTCGCCCGCAGGTCTTTTTGCCATCGGCACTCTCTCCAGATGAGGCACGGCAGATTGCCGATGTCGTCAAGAACCAATTGCTTTCACGTTTCAAGGAGCAGTACACCTTTGAGGTGAGCAGCACCCGAGACGACATCCTTGACCGTATGCCGTCCAAGAGAAAGGAACTTGAACGCATTCAAGCCGCCAACGCCGAGGAAGCCGCACGCATCAAGGCACAGATGGAGGAACGTGAACGTGCCGAGGCTCAACGACGTGAACAGGAACGCATCGACCGTGAAGCCAAGGAAAAAGCGGCAGCGGAAATCGCCGCACAAAAGCAGGAAATGGACGGCCTCTTCGGGCAGGCACAGATTCAGGTGCCCGAATACCAGCCCAAGGCACAAGTCAAGAAGCGCATCCGCGTGCTCAACCCGGAGGGTTTTGTCCAGGTAATTGGCATGTGGTGGTCACAGGTCGGCAGCACTATGACAGTGCCCGAACTGGAGAAGATGTTCAGCAAGCAGTTGACTTTCTGCAACAAGTTGGCCAACGACAAGAGCGACCCGATATTGATTCAGTCCGAGCACATCGAGTATGTGGACGATGTTAAGGCCAAGTAAGCTATGATTATCAACTCCGACAAATACTACGAGCGAAGTGAGGTCAGTAACTCTGACCTCACCGAACTCAAAAACCTCCTCCATCCGCGTCCACAGATGGGCGACAAGCTGGCGGCGTTCCGCTTCGGCTCGCTCGTCGATGCCATCATCACCGAACCGGCAAGGGTGAACTACTACCAGCTAACGGTAGATGATGTCCAGTACACCGAGGACGAGTTCCGCCATGCCAAAGAAATGATGCGGTCTCTGCGTGCCGAGGCGCGTAACGACATGTTCCTGGCACGCGTGCTCGAAGAGGCAAGCACACAGACGGTAATGGTGAACAAAGGCCAGCCGTTTGAGTACGGCGGCTTCGGATTCTCTCTCGACACCCGCTGCAAATGGGACTGGTTCCTCAACCGCTTCGGATTCGGCGGAGACCTCAAAACCACATCAGCATCCACTCAATCCGAGTTCAATGATTCAGTCGATTTCTTCGACTGGGACAGGAGCCGCGCCTGGTATATGGACATCGCACAGTCCGACCGCGACTTCATCTACGCTATCAGCAAACGCAACTGCAACGTATTCAAACTATTCATCAACCGTGGCGATGCCATCTACAATCGCGGTCGCGAGAAGTACGAGGAACTCGCCTTTCAGTATTGGTGCTTAACAATTTGAACATCATGGATAAGAAAATGACACAACAGGACTGCATCCTGCAGCACCTCCGACTGTTCGGAAGCATTGAACCGCTCACTGCCCTGCGTGAATACGGTTGCTACCGACTGGGCGCAGTGATTTTCAAGCTGCGCAAAGAGGGCCACAAGATAGACACTGAACGCCGGACTTCCAGAAGCAAGATTACCGGCCGACCTGTAATGTTCGCCAAGTACATCCTCAAAGCTTGATTATGGACACACTCAAACATAACCTGAAGATTGAGCCGTACCCCTACCAGCGTGAGGGTATCCGCTTCGGCCTCGACAAGCAGCGGCTGCTTATCGGAGACGAGCCGGGACTGGGCAAGACGCTCCAGTCTATCGGCATTGTCGATACGGCTAACGCTTATCCGGCACTGGTTATTTGTCCATCATCGCTAAAAATCAACTGGCAAAGGGAGTTTGAAAAGTTCACCAACAAAAAGGCCCTTATCCTCGACAACGCCACACGCTCTTCATGGCCCTATTTCCTGCAAATGGGGATGTTCCATGTGGCCATCGTCAACTATGAGAGCCTGCGGAAATACTTCGTTTGGGACATCAACTCACCTGACCGACGCTCGTTCCGGCTGCGTGACGTGGTATTCAATGACGCTATCAAGGTGTTCCGCTCGGTTATCATCGACGAGAGCCACCGCGTCAAAGACCCATCGGCACAGCAGACGATTTTCACCCGTGGCATTGTCGAGGGCAAGGACTGGCGCATCCTCCTTTCTGGTACGCCTGTCGTCAACCGTGCCGAAGACTTAGTGTCGCAACTCTCAATCATGGGCAGGCTCAAAGAGTTTGGCGGTCGCGGCAAGTTCCTCGCCGATTATGGCGAGGACGGCAATCTCGATGAACTCTCCAGGCAACTCTATGAACGCTGCATGATTCGACGCGAAAAGGCAAAGGTGCTGTCACAACTGCCCGACAAGACGCGTACCGACCTCTATGTGGACATCAGCAACCGCGACGAATATTACCTGGCACAAGCCGACCTCGAGGAGTACCTGCGTCAATACACCGAGTGTACCGACAGGGACATCAGGCGCAAGATGCGCATGGAAGCCCTAGTAAAGTTCATGACGCTGCGCTCACTGGCCGCTAAAGGCAAAGTGAAGCAGGCCATTGATTTTGTACGCGTCTTCCTCGCATCCGGCAAACCGCTCATACTCTTCTGCTCGCTGCACGACATCGTTGACCAGATATGCAAAGCGTTCCCTGATGCCGTCACGGTGACAGGGCGTGACAGTGCCGCGGCCAAACAGCAGGCCGTCGATGCGTTCCAGGCTGGAGAGACCAAACTGATAGTGTGCTCCATCAAGGCAGCAGGTGTGGGCCTCACGCTCACCGCATCATCCAATGTGGCTTTCATTGAACTGCCGTGGACTTATGCCGACTGCTGCCAGTGCGAAGACCGCGCCCACCGCATAGGGCAAAAGGACAATGTAACGTGCTACTACATGCTCGGACATCGAACCATCGACCATACGCTTTACCGGCTAATTTATAAGAAGAAGTCGATAGCAAGCCAAATCATGGCCGCTGATGATGAGATACCGTCCAGCGAAATCTATTTTGACGAACTTGTAAACGCTTTTATGAACGATGAGTAAATTCCAATTCAAAAACGAAGCTGAATTTCTTGCGACATTCAGCAACCCGAACTATCCGGGTTGTGAGCAATTTAGACATCCTTTTCTCAACGAGAGGAACGGTCAAGTATGGGCAACCGACGGGCATGTGTTGATTTCGGTCAATCCTATCCGTTTGAACGGCGACTATCCGAAATTAAAACTTGGAGAGCCTGTTGACTTTGCCGTGCGCTCCTGTGACTTGACCGTAACGATGTCCATGCTGGAGGAAACACTCGCATCTGTACCGAAAATCAAAGAACGGATTGAAGTGCAGCCTGCCAGTGAATGTGAAGAATGCGATGGCACTGGTGAAGTTATGTGGGAATACACGGACGGAGGATTGAGGGTACATCAAAGGAAAGATACGTGCCCCGTTTGTGACGGCAAGGGCATTTTTCAAGAAGCTGTGTATAAAGAAACTGGCCGGACTATTCCCGACCCAAAAGCAAAGATAGCTGTTGGTAAAGCCATTCTTCTGGTTCGAGCTGTTCAGAAGCTGGTCAGCGCAATGGAGTTTTTTCGCGCTGATAGTGTGCACCTGGTTCGTGACGAAGGCCAAACCACATGGATTATCGACGAGGACATCTTCATCATTCTCATGGCAGTGGTTGATAATAACAGCCCTGTAACAGAACTCAAGAAAGGAGGTGTGTGACATGGCATTTGCAGGACATGAGTTTACACGAGAGATAAGCCGAATGTTTGACGACTATGCGACTTGTATAAGATATTGACGAGGCATACACCCTTGAGGTGAACGGCAAGTCGTTTAACATCAGCTTTAATATAACAGAAATCACATGATACCGATAAGTAACTCCGATGCCGCTCTAATCCGCGACCTGCTGCAACGCGGCAACAAGTTTTACAGCAACCATGCTACTGCCACCCGTCACATCAACGACGGCCGTCGCATGTCGGTCATGGCAAACAAACTAAGCAAGAAAATCAACAAACTTAATAACACCAAACAACAATGAATGAAATTTTTGAGGTAGCAATACGCTACGACAAGATGATGGAAAACGGCGTAGTCAAGACCGTCACTGAACTCTACATCATCGACGCTGTATCATTTACCGAGACCGAGGCCCGAATCACCAAGGAAATGGTGCCGTACATCAACGGCGAGTTCCGCGTCGTCAAAGAGAAAATCACCAACATCGAGGAGGTAATCACCAACATCGAGGAGGTAATCACCACCGAAGACCCGACTGCCGACCGCTTCTACAAGGTCAAGCACAACATCTTGACTGTCGATGAGATGACCGGCAAGGAGAAGCGCACGCCCAAGTACCTGCTATTCCAGGCCAGCTCCAACGACGATGCACGCGACCGCTATTATGCCTACATCAAAACGTGGATGGCTGATTGTGAGTTGGACACCATCGCCGAAACCAAATACATGGATTATTACTCGCATAATTAACACCAATAAAACCAAACCATCATGACAAAGAAAGAAATCATCCACGAATTGGTGGAGCGTACCGACCTCACCAACTCCCAGGCTACCCACGCCGTTGAGAACGTTATCGAAATCGTTGCCGACAGCCTCGCCAAGGGCGAAACAATCCTGTTGCGGGGATTCGGCACCATCAAGACGGTACAGCGTGCCGCAAAACCAGCACGCGACATCAACAAGGGCACAAAGATTATGGTGCCACCGACAAAGCAGGTGAAGTTCATCGCCTATGACGGATTGAAGAAACGCATCAACGGCAATGTATAACCTGGTAGGGAAAAAGGGCAACAAGTATCACGCCCAAAAGGCGGGTGGATACGCCTCGCGCAAGGAGTACCGGCGCGCGTGTGAGCTGCGCATCATGCAGCGCGCCGGTATAATCTCCGGCCTGCGGGAGCAAGTGCCCTATGAACTCATCCCGGCACAACGCGATGCCAATGGCAAACTCCTTGAACGAGCCTGCACCTATGTCGCCGATTTCGTCTATACCGACGAGCACGGCAATACAGTGGTCGAGGACACCAAGGGCGTGAGGACTGACGTGTACCGCATCAAGCGCAAACTGATGCTCCACCGCTACGGCATCATCATTTCTGAACGCTAAAACCCTTTCCGCTATGGCTGACAGACGAATCAAGACAACGAATTACTTCCCTCACGACAGCAACGCCCGTAACGATGAGAAGCTCGTACGCTTGCGCATGAAACAAGGTGCCGCAGGATATGGAGTTTACTTCATGATTCTCGAGCGGTTGAGGGATGATACGGGCTATAAGAGTGCCAAAGATTATAACATGATAGCCTTTGACCTTCGTGTGGATGCAGCCCTTGTCAAGTCTGTTGTCGAGGATTTCGGGTTATTCGTCTTTACTGACGACGGTAAGTACTTCTACTCCGAAAGTTTCTCACACAGGATGGGAATTAAGGACAATTTGAGCCACAGGCGTTCCGAGGCAGGAAAGAAAGGAAACGAAATACGATGGGGAAAAACCAGCCAACAGCCCGCAAAGCAGGCGACCGACGACAAATACATTGAACGCTTCTTCGGCGAGGCCAACAAAGCAAACCTCGAAGTGCTGCTGATGAACTTCGGCATGAGCAACAACGACATGCCCAGGCTAAGGAAACTCGCCAATGTCGTCGTAGCAGAGTGGAAAGCATCGGCAAAAGGCCATAACGACTACACCGACTGGTCGCAACACCTCATCGCCACAATGCGCATCAAACTCAACCAGCCAAACAAAAACAGCACGGTCAAGACGAACGAACCGCCACAAGCCAAGGACTACTCCTTTGGCGGAGGATTCGGAGGACAAGATGTTTAACCGCTTAATCTGATGAAGATATGACTGAAGAAGAAAAGAGACAAGCCGATGAACGGGATGCCAACCGCCGTTCAGCACTGGCACATCAGCACATCAAAACAATAACCGACTGCCTCAACCGCGCCTATAACGAAATGCACAAGTCACAGCAGCAGTCGCAAGACCTGACCGACAAAGGAGTGTTCGATGCACATGCTAACGCTCTCATGTGGGTAGCAAATAATGTCGTGCTGCGCCACCAGCGACGCTCATTCGTGGTCGATGATAACAACCGCGACGTGCTGCGGTTCTTGCTCTACTACTTCAACGGTTGCCCGCTAGCCGAGGAGGTATTTCCTGGACGGGGATACAAGCTGCACAAGCACATCCTGCTGCAAGGGAATGTCGGCACCGGCAAGACGCTGCTCATGCAAATCTTCTCCGAGTACCTGCGCATCACCAACAACCCGCGCTTCTTCCACAACTTGTCTGTTACACAAATGGTGAACTACTACACCCTGCACAACAACCTCGACCGATACACTTTCAACGAGGAGGAGAACAAGGGATTCAAATGCACGCCGGTAAACATCTGCCTCAACGATGTGGGCGTACAGTCCACCAAGTTCTATGGCACGGACACCAACCTGCTCACCAACGAGTTTCTGCACGCCCGCAACGAGATTTGGACGAACTACCACAAGATGGCCCACCTCACAACCAATCTCACCACCGAGCAACTGAAAGAAAAGTACAAGGACGGATTCGGACGACTGTTAGACCGATTCAAGACCTACAACATCATCCCGCTTACCGGCGACAGCCGAAGATAATCAACTCACTTTTAATAACAATAAAAAACAGTTTTCAAAATGGAACCAGAAATTATTTCCCACCTGCAACCCAAGTTCTGTTCACGCGCTGCTTTGCTCAACGCACAGAAGAAAATCAAAGAGAACCCCAGCATGGACTGCCGCCTCGTCATGCAGTTTGACGACGGCTCACTGGTACCCATGCCCACCAAGAGAGCCGACATCGTGACGCTCATCGAACAGCAGTTGGTTTCCATCGAAGCCGACATCAACGACATCCTTGACACCAACACCGACACCAACAGCAACGATTAACAAGAACAACTATGAACAACGAACAAACAAAAGCTGACAACAGCCAGCTCATCAAGGAGCTGCGCAGCGAGTACAAGGACATCAAAATTCGTGTATCAAGCATACACGACTTTATCCTCGACATCGACTTCGAGAAGCAGGTACCAGACCCAGAAGAACAAAGCCTTATACTTGAGAAGTTCCATTCCATGCGTGACTACCTCAACAACCTGCGTCGCCGCATCATGTTCTATGAGAGACAACAATCAATGTCTGTCAATGAGCAGCACCACTGCGGCCAGGACGTGACTTGTCAAGTGGACGGCGGCTCTGCCGATGTCGAAGAACTCTACGGGCGCATCGTTTTCAAGCCTGGGCAATGCGACAAGTGTCAACTCGACACTATTCCAGAGTACGCCTGCAAGAAAATCCTGGTGCCTGGCATCGGACATCTTTGCCTCATCAAGAACCCGATGGAATGGCACGACATCAAGGCCGAGGGAAACCCCAAGGAATTTGGCCAATACTATGTTCATCAGTTATGGCCCAACGGACACCAGTTTGTCTTCGTCGCACAGTACAGTGTGGCCGATGGCAAGTGGAGGCCGTGGAACGACATAGATGTCGTTGGCGTGCCGCTCGACGACACCCAGGTCGAAATGATTACGCATTGGATGCCCGTCGGGCTACCTGTGATTAACAAGACAAACAAGCCTAACAAGGAATAATGGCACAGTGCGCAAGCAACTGAAAGTGCAATTTTTTTCATAGCCCCGATAAGTCCGAGGGAAACACGCCCTAACACTGGAGGTGGAACGGCACCAAAGAAACTGTCGGTTTTTATTTCAACATCAATAAAACCAATTAAGCATTGAAAACTCCTATCACATATTACGGTGGCAAACAGAAACTCGCATCGGTCATTATTGAAATGATACCCGAGCACAAGGTTTACTGTGAACCGTTCTTTGGTGGAGGTGCGGTATTCTTCGCCAAAAGGCCTTCGTTCCTGGAGTGCATCAACGACATCAACGATGTGCTGATGACATTCTATAAGGTCTGCATGTGTGAAGAGTCGTTTCTAAAACTCCAGCAGCTCGTAGTCACGACGCTTCACAGCGAAAGTGAGTGGCTTCGTGCGAAGCACATTTACCATCACCCTGAAGGGCATGATGATATTGAAAT
>JAEEGL016248957.1_pt1 | contig 26887 bp, 27 predicted proteins | sample 9134231 | NCBI WGS metagenome assembly JAEEGL01 (sample SAMN16246548, study PRJNA631951) | gut metagenome | biome: gut microbiome; feature: rumen; material: fiber-attached | host: Bos | place: Iran: Karaj | collected 2018-10 | reverse complement strand
TCTGCAATATTAACACCAGCAGCACCCAACGCAGGTCCAATTGGTGGCGCAGGATTAGCTTGTTTGGCAGGGACAACCAGTTTAACAATCCCTTTTAATTCTTTTTTTGCCATAACTTCACTCCATTTGTTTTTATGATGTTTTCACATCTGGTTAGTGTTGTGGTACGATGTGGCGCATCTTCCACGTTTTATTTAGTATTTCTACTAAACCCTTTCTACTTGGCTGTAATCCAATTCTACACTGGTTTCACGACCAAATACTAAAATTGTCACTGTCATTTTTTGCTTTACATTATCAACATTGGACGCAATACCATTGAAATTTGCAAACGGTCCATCGATAACATGAACTTCTTGACCTTCTTCATAGACAGTATCTTCAGTGACCACAGAGCCTTCTTCGACCTGTTTCAATAAACGGCGTGCCTCTGCTTCACTGATTGGAATTGGTTTTGATTGATTTTTAACCTTTTGTCCCAAAAACATAACAACCTGGGGCATCAATTTTACCAAAGAAAATGTTTCATTATTCATAACCATTTGAACAACGATATAACCCGGGAAAAATTTCTTTTCTGTTTTTACACGTTTTCCACCCTTAATTTCAGATACTTCGCGGGTTGGAACCAAAATTTCACCAAAATAAGCATTTAATTTGCGTTTGTCAATCTGTTCACGCAATTCGCGCGCAACCTTGTCTTCACAAGATGTATGAACGTTTACAACAAACCACTGCATTTTATCTTCCATACTGCATTCCTTTGATTATTTAGAAAATCCAGTTCACCAAAGCATTCAAAATGCTGTCTATTACAAAAAAGAATAACGCGGCAAGACCAGAAAACACCAATATCATAACAGTAGTATTAACAACTGTTTCACGTGTTGGCCAAACAATTTTAAACCATTCAGAACGTACAGATTTAATAAAATTAATTATTTTTTTCATATTTTTTCCAGTTTTTTATCGCGTTTTTATCAATGTTTTTATTGGCAGGGGCTGAAGGAATCGAACCCTCATCCGCGGTTTTGGAGACCGATATTCTACCGTTGAACTAAGCCCCTTTTAAACAGTTTTCTATACATCAACCCCCGTAAAATACACGGCATTTTGCCATTATTACACTGATAATCGTCGAAAGCATAGCACACTCATATTAAAAATCAAGCGGAAATATTATAAATGTTTCAAAAAATTATAGCAAGTAAAAAATCGGTGATTATATGTCTTTTGCTTATACAAAACATAAATAATGCATGTTGTTTTATTTAGCAAAAAATTTTAAATCAAAAAACAGTGTCTTTTTAACATTAACGAACGCGCGACAAATCTAATACTGAACTTATAATTTCTGATTGCCGTTTGTTCAAGTCGGTTTTTTGTGGTAATACTACTTTTCTTAGTTCATCCGCCACAACCGCCACAATATTATCTACACTACATTTAATACAAAAAAGAGCAGCTATCTTAGTTGAGTAACAATTCTTAACACATACCCAATTTCCAACTGTTCCATCAACCATTTTAACACGGCACCATATAGTTTTTCCGTTTTTTCTAGATGGTTTGCCGGGCTTTAAAAAGGTACCACGTGTTTTAGATGTCAATGCGTGTATTTCTTGAATTCCTCTTTCTTCTAGATATTTTGTAAAGTAATCATAAAGAAGATCTTTGCTTGGCATAACTATTTGCACCGATCGATAATAATCTGTTGGTCTTCTATCGATAAAATAGCCATCTTTGGTTATTGTAATATATTTGCTCATTTTATACATCTTTGTTTGTATTATTTTTCATAAGTATAAAGTTTTCTGTTGTAAAGTAAATCTTTTTTGTAAAAAAATCTGCGATAACATTAATTATAACATTTATATGATACATAACTTTATTAATTTTGCTCGTTATATTTTTTATTTCATTTTTTACTTGCACAGACTAAATAAAATTTTCTAGAATCAAAATACATAATGTGGGGGATTCATGTGGCAAAGGTAATAGAACCGCCAGTTTTGATATCAAGGATATTAACGTTCGTGCTAGCGACCGCTGTGGTTGTGTTGGTCACGTTGATTGTTGCGTTAACAAAAATGATGCCACTAGAACGACCAGAAGTATTCTTTGTTGCAAATCGTACTGTCTCTGTAAGCACAGTTATTGAACCGTTGGTTCTTGATTCTTCAAACGAACAAGCTCTACGCGATTACGAAGAAGGTTTTGTTCGTGAATATATCGTTGTTCGCAACACTTTACAACCAAATGCTGCTTTGACCAGAAAAAATTGGACAAGTGTGATAAAACCATGGTCCAGCCAACGTGTATATTCTGCACTTACACGGACCGCGCTGTATTCTGAATATACATCCAGCGACACACCGCCGGCATTATCTTGTGTCGTTAATTTCTTCGACACATCAAAAGAGCAAGCAGTGGTAAGAACTGGGCATAGTCCGAATCATGATGAGTATATCGTCACTTTCGCATGGGTTTGTAAAAATAGTGGTGGACAGACCACACAAAAAAATTATAAGATACGATTAAGAATACAATCTGTGTTGGATGCTAAGGCGTCAGATACATTCGAAACCTTGAATAGATTGCGCGAAAATCCGCTGGGTACAAAGGTTGTGGAATACAAGGTTTTAGAAGGCGATGGAGATCCTTTGGATTCAAGCAGAAGCTCTTTGTAGAAAGGAACATATATCAAGGAAAGGGTTAAAAAGATGAATCTTATAAAATTTTGTAAATTAAATGTTTCTTTGTTAGCTGTTTTATGTTGTGTCTGTCCGGCACATGCTATTTATCAGGTGGCTTGGGATAATCCAAATGCCAATATGGCGGACGGTTCTTTGAAACCTGGGTACGCTAATTTAACTTGGTCAACCGGCACAGTATTGCCGATAAAAACACGCACAGGTATGGCAACATTGGTAACATTGCCTGCTGGTGAAAAGATTGCAGATATTGTGACTGGAAATGATGCAATGTTTATTATCGACGCTAACCCTGGCGATCAATCTATGTACATTACACCAGCCGAAGGAAATAATGGAAATGACACAAATATGATTGTAACTGGAAAATCTGGGAACAAATATATTTTCTATTTGCGTGCCTATCCTATTAATTCCAGCGATATCACATATTCTCAGGTTGATATTTCTGCTGGTTCTGGTGCAAATGTTGTTGTATCTGGTGGTGCGGCAGCACCTGCTGGGGCAATGGGTTCAGTGTTCAAAAAAACAGCACCTACAACATCTACTGTTGGTGTTGACGGTGAAGATTATGGTTGGATAAAAACCATGAAAATCGATCCATCTGAATTTCGTTTTGATTTAGACATATTTGTACCAAATCCAGATGATTATGTGATTGCACCTGAACGTGTATGGCGTGACCGCATATTTACATACATTGATTTTGGTGACAAAGTAATTTCTATGACACAAAGACCAGTGGTATCTTTGTTAGTTGAAGGTGGCGAAAGCCCTGTTGGTTTCCGTACAGATGGTGAAGATGGTCGTTTGTTAATTGTTGAAGCTGTTGGTGATTTAGTATTGCGCAGCGGTCAAAGAATCGTTTGTATCAAAAAACGTGCTAAACCTTTCTTGATTGCTGATACAGCTTCTGTTATGGCATTAGCCGAAGCAAATGTTGCGCAATCATTGGCTGCAAATCAATCTTTGAATGCAGTTGCATATAACGATGAAATGTATGCAATAAATACTAATGTAAATGATTATTATTCTACGACACCAACGTATGTTTATAATCAACCTACTAATTTGATGTATGTGTCTGATACAACGGTACCAGTAGTAACAACTGGTCCGAATATGATTCCACCTACACGTTCTACGGCTGGTTCTTATTTACCACAATCTAATATACCTTTAATTACCAGCAATCAAACTGGCGTTGCAGTGGAATTAAAATCTGACACTTCTGTTAAAGCATTAGATGATTATTGGACAGAATTGTTGGCTAAATTTAGCAGTGAAGATGGTGCAGGATTTTTAACACCTTATAAAAACAGCGTGTTCTTTGCTGTTGATGAGCAAGGTGTTGGCGATTTAGGTGCAGAATCTGCAACCGCACGTTTATATCGTTTACGCATCGGACCTTTATCTGACATAGATACAGCACAAAGATTGTGCGATCAATTGTTGAAATTCAGTGGTGCAAGTTGTTATGTAGTTAGGATACAGTAAAAAATGAAATATATCAGAGAACAATTTGATGATTTTCGTTCTAATACACCAACATATGTTCAATGGTTGTTGTTAGGTGCGGCGATTTTGATTGTCGTCATATTGTTGACATTGTTGTTGTCACGAGAAAAGCCAATAGATCCTAGCACAATTCGTAAACCTGTTGAATTTGATATCAAACCAGAAAGTATAAAGTTTGATAATGTGAAAGTTGGTGACACAGAACGTGCAAAAATCAACGTTTCTGTGAATGTTCCTGTTATCATTGAAAGTGTTGATATATCAGAAGCTGACTTTTCAACACCTAATACTTGTATTTCGTACGATGAAACACAAGATTGCGATATCAGTGTAGTTTATACACCAACAAAAGCACAAAAAAATTCTAGTACTACTTTGGTTATTACGTGGTATGAAGAATCCGCGGAAGACGTGGTAAGAACAGAAAAAATTTCTGTTGATTTCAGTTCATACGAAGAACAAAAACCAGTAGAAAAACCAAAAACTGAACCAAGTGGTCCTATTGAAGATATCCGCCCTATTATCGAACCTAATCCATTCAGACAACCAGAGCCTGAGTACGAAGACGATTATGAAGATGATTATGACGATTTAGAACCAGAAGCACCGGCACCAGCGCCTGCACCACAACCTTTACCAAAAACAAACCCATGTTCTGAATTTTCAATACCTGGGTATGATGCATCTGGTGCTCAGATTGGTTGGATAAAACCAGAACACGGTATAAATTATTTTTATCCTTTGTCTGATAAGAATTGTTCTCATCCAACAGGTAAATATGATATGGCAACAGGTGCAATCAGATCTTTGAAAGATGGTTCTTGGATAGGTACAGATTCTGATCACATTGGCAGTAGGGGTGCGCGCACAAGAAATCTTGTTATGCCACAATTATCTGCACCACAAAAAACATCTGGTCAGGCATCTAACGGCGAATTTAGTAATGCAATATGGAAAGCAGATGGAGTTAGTTTCTCTCACAAAGGACCAAGATTTGGCGAACAAGAAGAAGAAGAAGAAGCCACAAAACTCAAGGGGTCTGGTGTTGGCGAATCTGTGATATCTTCTATGAAATATGACAGAACATTTGTATTACGTCAATTTAAACCAATTCCTGCAACAATAGTATCTGAAGTTCGTGCAGACCCGAGTGTTTATGGCTGTACCAGAGAAAAAGGTGCCGAATGTAAACCTGGACAAAATTATAGTGTTCCTGTTCGTGCAACAGTAGACAGAAATGTTTATTCTGATGATGGTCGTACGATTATATTACCCACAGGAACATTGTTAATGGGGTATTTGGCTGGTGATTTACCTGGTCCCTATCAGGCATTTGGTCGTATGAATATTAGATGGTATCAATTTATCCGTCCAGATGGTATAGAATTTAATTTCTTAGAAACAGGTCAAGATCCATATTCTGCTGACGCACAGGGTCGTATGGGTGTTCCTGGTCATGGTAGCACTGATTATATCGAACAAATGGTTATGCCATTGTTGACAGCATTGGTTCCTGCGGCGGTTAATATGATTGCGCCTATTGCAGATACAGTTATAAATCAAATAGATTTGGATAATAATACCGTTGTTCAATCTGGGACTATTCGTTCTTCAGAAATGGCGAAACAAGACATAATCAATACTTGGAACAAAATTACACAAAAGTTGTTGGTTGATGCGATTGATAATACTGTGCCCCCATTTTCTATTGCTGCTGGGACACGTATAAATGTATTTTCTCCAGTAGATTTAATTGTATCTTGTCCTGGTTCTGATAAAAAATGTAAAGCTATTTTACCAACAAAAGAATCAGGAACACGTCGCAAATGGGCAGATTTGAAGAAAGAAGTATCCAAAACAGCTAATGATGGTTCATGGGTCGGTCAAGTTCGCTCGTTTGATTTACAGCAATATTGTACAGAACCAGATGCAAAAACAGGAAAGGTAACTCTTAACAAAAATACTAATTGGGCTGCGTCGGGTTATGATTACAGAACAGTGTTGTTGTATTGTGAATCTTTGAGTTATCAGGCGATTAATAATGCTAAACAAGCGGTATATAATCAAAACGTTAAACAACAATCTGCAAATAAATATGGTGAATTTGAATTTAATCAGAATACTGGAAAATTAAACCAAGATGGAACAGATGAACAAATAAAAGCTTATAATACAGAAGTACTTGGGTTGCAATACGATGATGAAGACAATATTATGAATCCATTTGCAAAACAAAAAAATTCTAAACAAATACCAGCAGAACAAGAAGTATTAGACTGCGGAGATGGTGTAATGCCAGATACAAATGGTTGTTGTCCTGGTGAAGTATATATGGATACAGATAAAGGTTTTGCTTGTTGTCCAGAAGCAGATCCAGAAGGTGATTGTTTTGAGCCAATTGTACTTCAATAAAAAATCCGCTTCGGCGGATTTTTTAATAGAAATTAACAAAAAACCGATTCGAGTTGTTTTATATAAAAACTATATTCGAATCGGTTTTTCAATTTAACTTTCTATTCATAGTTGTATTGTTTTACATAATTCAATTTTTATTTTAATTTAAATTGCATCTTTTTAATGATGCAAATTTGTTAAACAAAATGAAAAGGGGAAAAACATGAATAAAAATGTTCTTTTAAACAACGATGTATCAACATCAGATAAATTTCAAAATGCAGAACAACTTTGGTTCTGGTTTTTATATTCAAAATCTATACAAAATGGTTTTAATCATAATCGTTCATCACTAAAACGACCGTGCGAATTATTAGATGTAGAAATGTTAATAACTAAACTTTATTTGTGTGGAAAATTAACAGATGAACAATTAAATGTTATGAAAAAATTCGGTGACAAAAGGCGCGCACCACATCAATATATTTATTCTGAAAACAAAGCGGCAGCTATTTGGCAATCTGCAATGGATACATTAACAGAATACGCACGCAAAAAAGATTGGTTAATTGATTAATAACGATTTCTGATTTATGGACCAGGGAGATAAATCAGAATATGTGAAATAAAGTTATAAAAATGGTTATATACATTGGCTTTTCAACAAAAACACATAAAATATTGGCACGTATTTTTTGTCGAACATTTAAACATTGTGCACCTGTCGTGATAACAAAAGACAAATGCGATATATATCAATTTACAAATATGAATAATATTAATGTTATCACTGTAAAAAAACACGATATAAAAATATTAAAGAAATACGGATGGAAATTTATTAAATACAAAGCTAAATTTGCCCCACAAAACGCATTAAATATTCATGCGGTTACTTGTGTTCAATTTACAAAAAAATTCTGTAGAATAAAAAAATCAACGATACAGACACCTGATGCTCTTTTGAAATATTTATATAAAAAATAAAAAACCGGCATATTGCCGGTGTTTTTATTTTGTGGTTTTTTTTATTACGTACATTTGTAATATTCCAAACAAATTAGATACAGTCCAATAAAGAACCAATCCTGCCGGCATCCATGCAAACATTATTGTAAACAATACTGGCAACCATTTCATAACTCGTTGCGTTGATGCCATTACATCATTTGCTTTATTTGATGCTTGCGGGGTTTGTAAGTATTGTTGTAACCACATTGTTGCACCCATTAAAATCGGCAATATAAAATATGGATCCATAGCAGCCAAATCTGAAATCCACAAGAAATGGGCAGAACGCATTGGAACAGATATCAACAACGCCTTATACAAAGCAAAAAAGATTGGAATTTGTATCAACATTGGTAAACATCCAGACATTGGCGAAGTTCTGTGTGTTTGATATACCTTCATCATTTCCAATTGCAAACGAGCTTTGTCATTAGCATAAAGTTTTTGTACTCTTTGTAATTCTGGTTGCATCTGTTGCATTTTCATTGTTGATACATATGATTTTCGTGTTAAAGGCCATATCAAAATACGCAAAATCAAAGTCATTAAAATAATAGCCAATCCATAATTACCAACCAAAACGAACAACCAATTTATCATCCACAACATTGGCTGTGCAAAGAACCAAAACCACCCATAATCCATTGTTTTGTTTATACCTGGGATTTTGTCTGCTGCTGCATTTAATAAATTAGACATACGAGGACCAGCAAAAACATAAGTATTTACTTCTTGTTCTGATTTAGCAGCAACCTTAACTGGTGCCGCATTAGTTTGCGCAAAATATAAATCGCCATTTTTCTTCAAACTGATTGTTTGATCATTCGCATCTAAAGACAATATTGTTTCCCAATATTGTTCCGCGAAGCCCAAAGAACCACGTACCGTAGAATATGCCATAGATTTTTTATTTAATTTATTCCAATTTGTATAATTTAATTTTGAATTAGCAAAAACTACACCGCCTGTTTCTACAACTGAAGATATCCTGTCTTCACCATTACGAGCAATGTTTGCATACGGCACCACCGCTATTTCACGAGATGAATTATTTTTAATTGTATCCTTGACGGTTATAACATATCCATCTACAGATATTTTACGAGAAAAATGAATCCCAGCACCATTATCCCAATGCATAACATCAGATTTCATTTCCCAATTTGTATTTATATTTGGTGTTTTAATATCTTGCGAAATAAAACCAATCTCAACAAAGTTGTTTTCTGCGTTTAACAAAGCAACCTTTTCTTCTGATTTGGAATTTTGTTTATGTTTATTCAAATAAACATTCGATAAACGCAAACCTTGAACATCTAATGTGATATCATCTGTTGCAATATTTTTCTTCGCAACAGTTGATTGTTCTACACTAACCGGTGTAGTTTTTACAATTTCTGTAGTTTGTGGTTTAAACCATATTCCCATTATCCACCAAGCAAACAAGAACAAAATTACCCACCAAAAAAATCTGCCAAAACGAGAAGGCTTTTTTTCAGCCTGTTGTGATGCCCATTGGTTAAACCCGTAATTGCTGTCTAAATATTTCACCATAATTTTAATCTCCTAAATTTCGCAAACATTTCTTTCTGTTTATAAGCATATTTATCAAATACAAACACACACCTAATGTTATAAACACATCACCAACATTAAATATTGCAGGGAAAGTCCAAAGTCCCCCGATGTGCCATTGGATAAAATCAGCCACCGCGCCAAAACGTAATCTGTCAATTAAATTACCTAATGCACCACCAATTATAAAAGCAATTGGCATACGTTCATAAAGAGCCGCCTTCTTAAACAAATAATAAAGCAGCCAAATAATTATTACTGCACTCAACACACTTAAAATTATTGGCATTACAAAATTGAAAGCCGAAAAGGAAACACCGCGATTCCAAACAAAATGTATATTAAACAAGTTAGATAAACCATAATCGCCACCAATTATATCAGCCCACGATGCAACCACACCATTAATACGACATTTGGCGCAAATTACATTTGGATCGTAAACTGAATCTCCCCATTTATTAGCAAAAAAACTCAACAAATATGATTTAGAAAAAAAATCTAGCGCAAAAACGCCAACTATAACTGCTATATATTTGAAAAACTTTTTCATAAATGACCTCATTTCCAATGAATATAGCAATTATAGAAGATAAAATCAACATGGAATATACTTATTTTGCATCCAAAGGTTTACCAACATTTGCATAACCATTTGCACGCAAATATTCTGTTAATGCATTAATTTTTGATTCAGACAAACCGATGTTTGCTAATACCTCTGAACCCAAAATAAATGAAGATTCTATTATTTCTGGTGTTGCATATTTTACGCCGATACTCATCAATTCCTTTGAAGATTTCAAATTATGTGCTCGCGCAAATATTTTTATACGCGGAGATATTGTATGTAATGTATTAACTATTTCGTGTGCAGCAACTTCATCATTTAACGATATTACCACAGCACGAGTCTTTCTCGGTTTTAATCCAGCCGCTAACAAAATAGATTCTTTCTTTGATTCACCATAAATAACATTATATCCAGATTCACGTGCCAAAATCACCTGATCTACATTTTCATCAATTGCAACGTAAGAAATGTGTTCTGCCGTCAACATTTGTGCAATAATTTGTCCCATACGACCAAAACCACAAATGATTACTGTTGGTGTTTCTTCTGAAAATCTTTCTGATAATTTCTTGTCTGTTGTACCTTTGAAAATTCTGCTAACTTTTGATACCTTGTCATACAATGCCAACAATATCGGTGTCATCATAATAGACACGATAATAACAGCGGTCAATATTTCTTGATGTGCCATAGGTATAGCATTTATGCCGTTTGTTTTCATCGTTTGTAAAATCAACAATCCAAATTCACCACCTTGGGCCAATATTAAAGACATTAATGCTGCTTCACGCCAAGAAACATGACGCACACGTGCAACCATATAAAGTGCAAAGAATTTGATAATTATCAATCCTACCACACCTGTTAAAACTAATAGTTTGTGTTCTAACAAGAACGGTAAATTGATTCCCATACCCAACACGATAAAGAAAAATGCCAAGAATAAAGTTGCGTATGGTTCTATGGATGCATTAATTTGATGTCTGTAAACAGTTTCGGACATCAACATACCAGCCAAAAACGCACCCAATGCAGGTGGCAATCCCATTAAATTCAACACCACTGCCCACACAGCAATATTCACCATTATCGCCAAAACTAATGCTTCATGTGATTGTACTTTTGCAACCAAATGCAACAATGGATTTAAAATGAATTTAGCAACGATAACTACACCTAAAATCAACCCAGCCGACATAACCAAAATATCTATTATCGATGCACCCAGATTAATTGATTTACCCGCCATCACAGGCAACATTGCTAATAATGGGATTGATAATAAATCTTGGAACAATAAAATAGAAAATGTTTGACGCCCCATATTTGTTTGTAATTGATTTCTGTCTATCAATATTTGTAAATCTTCGGAAGTACTGGACATCGCAAGAATTAAAGAAATCATTATTGTTCCAATCAATGTCCATTGTGTTATACCTGCCAAAATCGGAAATAACATTACCGCAACCATTAAAACCTGAGATGCACCGAGTCCAAAAATGGTTCTACGTAATTGCCATAATCTTTTCATATTGATTTGTAAACCAATGTTAAACCACAAAAACATTATGCCAAGTTCACCTAAAAAATTCCACGTTCCTGATAATGCAAACAATCCAAATACATGTTGACCAGCCAATATACCTGTTAACAAAAACGCCAATAATGTGCCCATCCTAAAAAATCGCATAAAAAACACCGCGATAAATGCGATAACAAAGAATAAAAGTGTTGCTGTTGACATTGTTTCCCTCCCCCGTTTGCACTATAATAAACTTACATCAATTTGGTTGGCAATTTCAAGGAATATTTTTGGTTCTATTTCTTCTGCGCGTTCTGTACCAGATAAACCATATTTTTCCCAATCCATTTTTATAATTCCGCGTATCATTTTGCGACGCTGCCCAAATAATTTCGCGGTTAATTTTTCTAATTTGCTTATATCTTTAATAGCTTTTATTTTCTTTTTGTTTGGAATAATTTGAACAACCGCAGATTGAACCTTTGGTCGTGGCACAAAAGCAGTATTTGGAACATCAAATAAAATTTTTGTATCACCAATTAAATTTGCTAATACAGCCAATCGTCCATATTGTTCATCACCAACATTTGCAACAATTCTTTGCGCTACTTCCCTTTGAAACATCAGGGTCATCGACTTTATATTTGCGCCATTTACTATTTTCTTTAACCAGCCAATCAGTAATTCTGTACCAACATTGTACGGCAAATTAGCACAAATACTGTATCCTTTTTTATCCAATTCAGACAAATCTGTTTTTAATGCGTCACCATAAATAACCCTTAAGTGACCATCCGCAGCATCTATGATTTGAGATAAAATTGGTGATGTTGTTTTATCTTTTTCTATCGCGATAACTTCTTTTGCGCCAGCCATCAAAATTGCACGTGTCAAACCACCAGGACCAGGACCAACTTCTACAACAGTTGTTTTTTCGATATCGGGCACAGAACGTGCAATACGTCCAGTTAAATTTAAATCAAACAAAAAATTTTGTCCGAACTGTTTTTTAGGTTCCAAACCGCTTTCGCGCATCATTTCCGACACTGGTGGCAAAGATTTTATCTTATCAATCATAATTTCTTTCGCCCCCCAAATGCCAAAGTTAATGTTCCATCATCAATATAATCTAAATCGCCACCCAACGGTACACCCGAAGCCAATTCTGAAAACACTATATCTTTGTTTTCAATTGATGAAATTATGTATTGTTGTGTTGTTTTACCTTCCACAGTATTAGGTAAAGCAAAAATTATTTCGGTTATTTTTTCAGCATCTATACGATTTGGAATATTCGCAATATTTAAATCATTCGGTGTAATACCATCAACCCCGGATAAATTACCCCCCAGCACATGATAGCGTCCATGAAACACACCTGATTTTTCCAACACCAAAACATCAGACAAATCACGCACGATACATAATTGACCATTTTTACGCGATATATCAGAACAATATTCGCAAAGTTCTGTATCTGTTAAAACGCCACAAACCGAACAAGGATGAATATGTTCCGCCGCATCCAGTAACGCATTAGCCAGATTTATCGCGCGCCCTGTTTTATCTTGCAACAAAGCAATTACTATACGCGATGCTGCCCGTGTTCCAACACGTGGTAATTTAGCAAATTGTTTAATAAGTTTTTCTATTTTTATATTCATGATTTTCTTTAATGAAATATATAACAATCTATACCATTAGCACCAGCAATATTTTTAACATTTTGTGCGCTGTTTTCAGACAATCCATTTATACGAACACGATAAAGTCCACCATCATTTTGTTCTATGTCCGGCATAAACCCTGTTACAGTTCTTACTTTTTCTGATTGATTTTTCGCAGATGCATATGAAGAAAACGCACCACATTGAATTCCAACTTTTCCGTAAGAATATGAAACAGGCTTGCTTTCTGGCGTTGCGTATTTTGCAACAGGATTCGTAACAGTAGGTGCAACAGTATGTGTTTGTTCTGAATATGCATTTGACGAAGTTTTTACACCAACTTTATTAAATCCAATGTTTAACATATGTGCTGCAACATTGGCACGAACATCTTTGTTTTCCGCACCCAAAACTACTGCGATTAAATGATATCCTTCACGATTTGCTGTTGCGACCAACGAATATTTAGATTTATTTGTAAAGCCAGTTTTCATACCATCACAGCCCGGATACACACCCAACAATCTATTTCCATTAGTATAAGTTTTACCATTATAAGTCCATGTTTTTATACCAAAATATTTCCAATATTGTGGAAAATGTTTATAAACCGCCATAGACAATAATGCAATATCACGTGCGGTAGATAAATGATCTTCATTAGGCAACCCGGATGAATTTTCAAAATTCGTATGTTGCAAGCCTATTTCATTTGCAACACGTGTCATTAAACTTGCAAAGTTTCCTTCTTTGCCGCCCTTTAAATTTTCGGCCAACACACGTGCAACATCATTTGCAGAATGAACAGCGACTGCTTTTATCGCATCTTCTACCTTTATCTTGCTGCCCGCAGTTAAGCCTAACTTCACAGGTTGTGCATCTGCAGCATATTTAGACACAATTAAATAATCATCCAAATGAAGACGATTATGTTCCAGCGCATCAAAAGTTAAATACAAAGTCATTATTTTTGTTAAAGATGCTGGATAATTCAATTCGTTTGCATTTTCTTGATAAAGAACACGACCACTATCTATATCTGCAACCAATACAGCACGATAATCTGCAGCATTTGCGCAAGAAAACACAAATATCGAAAAAAGAAATGCAAAAACTCTCTTCATAATAAGGAATCATAGTAAAAATATCGTCGCCTGGTCAATCACAAATTTACTTGAAAAACATGAAATAATAATGCAGAATTAAAACTGAATCTTGTTGGGAATAAGATTCAGGGTTTCAAAGCCCTTTTAACAGACAAGCACAACTTGTTCTCATTTTGTGTTTGGTTTTATCCCCCGATTATGGTCGGGGTGCTGTTGGTTATAAAACAGGCTATATGCCGAAAACCAGTGGAGTCATACTGTTAAATGATCTTTGAACACCCTGACCGCCACCCTTGTGATTGGCGGTTTGTTGTTATCAAAAACAAAGGGGGTTAAAAGATGCAAAAAATATCTGTTGTTATACCTGTGTATAATGTTGAACATTATATTGAACAGTGTTTAACCAGCATAATCTACCAAACGTATAAAAATCTAGAAATTATCATTGTAGACGATGGTTCACCCGATAATTCAAGTTTAATTTACAAAAAATATGCTTCTAACGATGATCGCATCAAAATTATCAAACAAAAAAACCAAGGATTATCTTGTGCTAGAAATGCAGGATTAAAACATGCAACTGGGGATTACGTTCATTTTATTGACGCCGACGATTATATAGATTTAGATTATTACGAAAAAATTATTGAAGGTAATAAAAATATAAATGCAGATATCATAGCAGCAGGAGTTATATCTCAAAACACACCAAATTATGATGTAAAATATGATACAAAATGTGTTTTAAAAACATTAACTGAAAAATTCGTAAATACTAATGCATTAAGCAACTGCACTGTGTGGAGATATGTTTTTAATCGTAATTTTTTGATATCTAACCGTCTGTTTTTTGCTGATGGCAGAATATTTGAAGACATGCTTTTTATACCAGAAACCATGCGTTTAGCCAATTATATTTTAACTATACCAAATACGTTTTATCATTATGTGTATAATGAAAATTCTTTATTGAATAAAAAATACACTCCTAGACACCAAGAACAATATAAATACGCTGCTGAACAATTACAAAAATTTATAGACAAATATAATTTACATAAAAACATTGAAACACCTAATTTAACCCAAACAACTTTTAAAATTTTTGGATTTCATGCCATAACTAAAACAGAAAATCCCAAAAAGCACACTACAACATATACACTGTTTAACATTCCAATTATAAAAAAATATCACAGACATTAACAACGGAGAAAAAATCAATGAAAAGAACTTTTTTTAGGATAATAGCTTTCTTTTTACCTACAAGGAAATTACGAAACATTGTGAGACGTTGGGGTGGGCAAAAAATAATAAAACCAAATTATTTTGAACAGATAATAAATATGATATCCGCCAGTCAAGATATGTCAAAATTACCGATGGCAAACGGATTTCTTAGATACCTGCAAACAGCTAATCTAAAGATATTATATGCATTTGATAAATTCGCAAAAAAACACGATATAAAATACTTTATGATCGGTGGCGCTATTTCTGGTAAAATACGTCACAATGATTGTGTCCCATGGGATGATGATATGGACATAGGTATGTTAGGCGAAGATTACGAAAAATTGATTGAAAATATAAAAAATATAATTCCTAACAAACATTTTTATATTTTATTTACTAGTAATGTTTGCAGAATTATTCATGTTGGTTCTAACGCTTTTTTAGACATATTAAGATATGACGTATATAAAACACCTTATTGTTATGATGCGGAAAATCAACAATATTTAACAAAAATATTTGAACAATTTAGAATAAAAAAATCAGACGAAACATTTATACATTTCTATTTAACTACAGATATTGATAAAAAATCCATTGAATCTCATTATAAAGTTGTAAAGCAAGATTTTCAAAGAACCCGCGAAATTCAAAAATCTATATTTAGTAAAATTCATGGGGCTAATAAGACTATTTTTCCATTACATACAGATTGCAAGCTCGGTGAATTTTACGATTATGATACGATATTTCCGACACAACAACTAAAATTCAACAGATACTTTTTTTCTTTTCCAAATGATATTGAATTATATGCAGCAAAATGCTGGGGAAATATATGGTCTTTTCCGTCTGACATGTTTAGAACCCATGATTTTACAAAAGATATGTCACCAATAAAACTGTTGGCTTTAAGAAGCTTCAATAATTTGGATGACGAAACAGTTTATAAACAATTTTGCAAAAAGGACCTAGTATGAAAATCGGTGTTGTTTGTGGTTCTTTTGATTTGATTCATCAAGGACATATAAACCTTATTAAAAATGCCGCCGCACAATGCGATTACCTAATTGTTGGTGTCAACAGTGATAGTAGAATACTGACATCAAAAAAACATCTACCAGTTTTATCTCAAGATGTTCGACTCGAAATAATCAAAGAACTTAAATCTGTTAAAGAAGCCTATATCATAGACAATGGTTTACAGTTGGTTGAATTCTTAGGAAACAAAGGTATCAAAGTAGATGAATATTATCGAGGAGATGATAATAAAAACACACCAGAACAAAAAGAAGAAAACAAGATACTGATAAGCAAACACATAAAACCTGTATATTTTAAGCATACCAAAGGTATTCATACTACAACAATCGTAAACAAAATTAGAAACAATACTTAACTTTTTTAATCAATTGTTGTTAAACTGATTTTATCATCATCTACCACAACTAATTTGCCAAAACCGATACCAAATTGACGCACCGATTCAAACGCATCCCTTTGCCCAAAAAGGTAATCGTTGTGTATAGGAAAAATGCCACGAACCAAGCATAATTGATTAGCAACTACCTCATCACCACAAACCGCAATAATCGGAATATCTGGTTTACGACATGCTATTTGGGTTGCTATATCAGTATCATGTGCAAAAACAACAATCGCAACCGCTTTATTCAAATATGCCATTGACGATACAGAACGCGACCAATCATTTTCAGGAATATTATCTATGCGCGACCAATCGTATGGATTTTCAATTGTATCTTTGTCTGAATAAGCTAATATTTTATTCATTGTTTCAATTACATTAACCGGATTATCCCCTATTGTCGTTTCTTCGGATGTCATAGTAGAATCAGCACGCAAATAAGCAGCATTGGCAACATCCGATATTTCCGCACGCGTTGGAAATTCACTGTGCACCATGCTCGACAACATTTGAGTTGCCATAATAACAGGACGATTTAATTTACGACATTCACGAATAATATGACGTGAAATCGCAGGCACTTGTTCAAAAGGAACCTCTACTGCTAAATCACCACGTGCAATCATAATTCCGTCCGCTGCCATTGCAATATCACTTATTCTTTCCACAGCATTAGGACGTTCTATTTTCGCAATTATCTTTATTGGATGCGATGTTCGAGCATTTATAAAATCCCGAACACTTGCAACATCTTCGGCGCGTTGAACAAAAGATATTGCAACAAAATCAGGATTTTTTGTTATTGCATATTCTAAATCTTTTTTATCTTTATCTGTCAAAACATCTGTATCAATTTCTGTATCGGGCAAATTAAATCCACGACGAGACCATATTTCGTCACCACGAACAACAGTCGTTTCAATTTTATCATCAAAAACCGCATCTACTTTCAATTCTATCTTGCCGTCATTTAATAAAACCCTGTCACCAACAGACAACGATTGCATAACATCCATATCTGGTAAATAAACACGATTTTCATCACCAGGTGTTTCATCAGAATCAAGAATAAATTTTTGTCCAACTGTTAACGGATAATGGTTTTCTGTTTTAAAATCACCAATTCTGTGCTTTGGGCCCTGTATATCGACCATAACTGCAACTGGGGTTCTTAATTGTTTAGAGATGGAACGTATTAAATCTATTTTTGCACCCTGAACATCGCCAGTATCATGACTAAAATTAATCCTGCAAACATTAACACCTGCACGAACCATGTCAGCCAAAGTCTTTTTATCTTCGCAATTTGGACCAACGGATGCCGTTATTTTTGTGAATCTCATGCCTAAAATCCCCCCAAGATATAAAAACATTTGATTTTTATATTTGTTAATATATCATATATGTTATCCAAAAAACAAGGGGAAGAATATGAAAAATGCAAATCATGGTGCAATCGACAACAATCAATTAATCAGCATTATTGAAAGAATCGAAAAATTAAACGAAGATACTGCCGCTATTGCTGCTGATATCAAAGAAGTATACAGCGAAGCAAAATCTGCTGGTTATGATCCAAAATATATTCGTCAAATGATAAGATTACGCAAATTGGATCCAGATGAATTAGATGAAGCAGACGAATTAACAAAAATGTATCGTGATGCATTGGGCCTGTAAATAATGAAAAAATTCACAAAAGTTAAAGAAAATTTTACCTGCGCCCATTGTGGCGCAGACGTTTTAGGCAATGGGTATACTAACCATTGTCCAAAATGTTTATATTCAAAGCATGTTGATAACAATCCCGGCGATCGTCAATCGAATTGCGGTGGCATGATGAAACCCATATCAATTGAACAAAAGGCCGGTGAATTTATAATTACACACAAATGTGAAAAGTGTGGAAAAACGATAAAACAACACGCATCAAGAGAGGATGATATGGAAACTATAATTTCAATATCATCAAATCCTGACTTTATTTTCGGTAAATAATTATTTGTTTTTAGCCGCGTTTATAAATGCATTAAACATTGGATGTCCAGTGAACGGGTTGCTTTGAAATTCCGGATGGAATTGACCAGCAATAAAAAATTTATGCGATGGAATTTCAATCATTTCTGGCAACCGCCCATCTGGTGAAATTCCAGATATAACCATACCAGCCTTTTCCAATGATTCTTTATATTTTATATTAACTTCATATCTGTGGCGATGACGTTCCGATATACTTGTTGCACCGTATATCTTTTCAGCCAAAGTCCCAGGTTTTATATTACAGGGATATGCGCCCAAACGCAATGTTCCACCCATATTTTCACTGTTACAATCAGACATAATATCTATCACAGGTGTACAATTTTTTACAAATTCTGTTGAATTCGCATTTTCATCCCCTACTACATGTCGCATAAACTCTATAACCGCAATTTGCATTCCTAAACATATACCCATATATGGAATATTGTTTTCACGCGCATATTGTGCCGCCGCAATTTTTCCATCTATTCCCCTTTGACCAAAACCACCAGGTACTAAAATACCATCGACATCAGCACAATCTTCAGGCGAAAAAGTTTCTGCATTTATCTTCTTTATTTTAACATGCACATTATTTTGAATACCCGCATGAAACAATGCTTCATTAAGCGATTTATATGCATCTGCGATATCAAAATATTTACCAACAACGCCAATTGTACAATTTGGTAAATCTGCATTTAAATAATTTTCAATCTTTTTAATTTTGGACATATCGCCAGCAGCATTTGGTAATCCAAAATGTTCCGCCATGATATCAAAAACATTTTGAGAATCATAAACTAATGGGATTTTATAAATATTATCTACATCTGTACTGGTAATAACATTTTTAGCAGGCAAATTACAAAACATACCTATCTTTGCGCGTTCATCAGAAGTTAAAAGCCTTGGCGAACGAACAAATAAAATATCAGCCTGAATTCCGTTTTCCAATAATCTGCGCACCGACATTTGTGTCGGTTTTGTTTTTAATTCACCGCTCTGTTCCAAATAAGGCGCCAAAGTTAAATGCGCAAACAAAACATTTCTTCGACCAATATCATTTGCAAATTGACGAATAGATTCCAAAAATATTTTTCCTTCGATATCGCCTACTGTGCCACCTATTTCACAAATTACAAAGTCCGTATTTGTTGGTGCACCGATATATTCTTTGATTTTATTTGTAACATGCGGAATCATTTGAACTGTTTTCCCGAGATATTCACCGCGTCTTTCTGCATTTAAAACATCCCAATAAATACGTCCCCCAGACACAGAATCGTGTCTGGACAAAGTCACACCTAAAAATCGTTCATAATATCCCAAATCTAAATCTGTTTCAAAACCATCATTGGTGACATATACTTCGCCATGTTGCAAAGGCGACATAGTACCAGGATCCACATTTAGATACGGATCAAATTTACGTGCATGCACTGAATATCCACGAGATTGAAGAAGGGCGCCCAACGATGCCGCCGAGACGCCCTTACCTAAACTTGATACAACCCCACCTGTAATAAAAATGTATTTTGACATAAGTTTTTCTCCTTATGTGTAATTATTCTACAAAATTTATTGGTTGCAGGGCAAGTATAAAATCTTATAATGAAAATTATGAAAGAATTCTTAAATAATCAATACAAAAATTTGTTTTTATGGGCACCGTTTGTTATGGCTTTTGGTGCTGCGCTTTATTTTTCATGCGGAACAGAACCAAATTTTTCTTTTCCAATTTTAATTACGGTTTTATTGGGTTTAATCATATATAAAAAGCAAAATGTATTTATACGTGGGTTGGCAATTTTTCTATTTGGGTTCTTTTATGCTATGTCTTTCACCCACATTATTGATACACCTCAAATAAAAGATTCTTTCGGTGAGATCCAAATTTCTGGTAAAATAAAAGATATAGATTACACAACAGATAAAACTCGTTTATTGGTAAAAATTCCATCGGAACAAATTAATAAAGAAATCCACAATAATATAAATGTCAGAATCAGTATATCTGATGATAATAATGATATAAATATTGGTGATACAATAACAGGTAATGCGATACTATTTCATCCGTCCAGCAAATATGCGCCCGCCTCTTTTGATTTTGCGCGTTGGGCTTATTTTTCAAAAATATCTGGAACAGGATTTTTCAAAGATTATCAGATTATCAAATCTGAAGCGGGGGTAAACATACGAAATTTTATTCATAATAAATCAAATTCTTTTTTGACAGATTCTCTTGTTTTAGGATACAAAAAAACTTTACCAGAACACGACAGTAATTTGTGGAAATCTGTCGGAATCGGGCATGTCTGGTCAATAAGTGGTTTTCATATGACTTTGGTTGGCGGCTGGTTATTTGCTATATTTTATTTAATATTTCGCACAATACCAAAAATCACAAAAAGGATTCCTGCGAAATACCCTGCTTTAATTTGTGCATGGTTTGGTCTGTTGTTTTATTTGTTTATGTCAGGAATAAATGTCGCTACGGTACGCGCATTTCTGATGGCGACATTGATTGGTATTGCAACTTTATTTGGACGTGGAGTATTATCTTTACGCAACGCGGCATTAGCATTTCTGGTTATATTCTTAATAAATCCATTTAGTATTATGAATGCTGGTTTTCAATTATCTTTTTCTGCCATTTTTGGTTTGCTTTGGTTTTTTGATAATAAAGAAGACTACATCAAAAGAACATTTATACAGCGACAAATACATTTTTTATATTTGTCGTTGATGACAGCAATTATTGCAACAATTTTCACATTACCTTTTATAGTCGCACATTTTGGATATATTCCGCTTTACGGTTTAATTGGCAATATAATTTTGTTACCTATATTTTCAATAGCAATTATGCCATTGATTATAATTGGAACAATTTGTGCACTGTTCAATTATCATCTTTTGATAAATATTTCTCATAACATTTATCAATTTGCTTTGTTTTTGGCAGAACATATAACAAATATGCCATATGCAAACATTCAAATGCCTCATGTTTCTAATTCTGTTTTATTATCAATTATCTTTGGATTATTATGTTTGATTTTAATTGTTAAACCAGATTCAAAAAATCATTTTGTAAAAAACATAAATTATTATTTTTGCGCTATTTTTATTATATTCGGAATCATAATATACATAACAACACCCCGCCCGATGTTTTACGCTACAGAAGACCATCAATTAGTTGCCTTTAATGTTGATAATAAATTACAATTCAACCACGCAAAAATGTCAAAACACTATTTTGCTTTTGATTCTTGGTATGAATTTAATAATGAAAAAATTCCAGATAAAAACAAAAGATATAAATGCGATCATGGATTTTGTAGATTTGATACAAACAAATGGAATTTAATTTATATGCAAAACTTTACTACTATAATGAATAACATTAATACTGTTTGTGAAGACAAATCTATAGATTATATTGTTACAACTTTTGATATAAAAGCACCAAATTGTCGTGCAAAAATTCTACATGACGGATTGTTGATTTATCAAAATGGTAAAATTGTAAATATTATTAATCATCGTCCGTGGCATAATCAGCACTGACAAAATACAAACCACATGCCGGCGCAGTTATCCCGGCTGCACTACGTTTTTTAGCAGTCAAAATTTCATCTATATCATATGGTTTACCAATACCAATTTCAACCAATGTCCCAACCATATTGCGAACCTGGTGATGCAAGAAAGAACGCGCAGAAAATTCAAAAATTATTTCATCACCATTTTGTGTTATTGAAACAGAATCCAAAGTTTTTATTGGTGATTTTGCCTGGCACTGACTGGCACGAAAAGAAGTAAAATCATGTTTGCCTATTAATTTTTGCGCAGCATTTTTCATTGCGTTTATATCTAATTTTTGTGGTACCCACCAAGCACGATTTTTTTTCAAAACAATTGGTGTTGAACGATTTATTACAACATATTTATAATGGCGGGCGACACATGAAAAACGAGAATGAAAATCATCATTAACTTTTTCACAATGTAATACAGAAACGGGTTTTTCTGTTAAATAAAAATTCATCGCGCGCATAACAGTTTGTTCATCTTGTTCTTTTTCTAAATCGAAATGTGCGACCATAGAAATCGCATGAACACCAGCATCCGTACGTCCCGCAGAAAATACTGTTGTCTTTTCGCCACAAAATTGAAAGATTGCATCTTGTAATAAAGATTGTACAGAAGGACCATCTTGGTTTTCTTGCCAACCAATTAAATTAGTTCCATCATATTCAAGATTTATTTTATATCGTGTCATCTTGTTCTTACCAAAGCTTTTTTACAAGCAATTTTTTCTTCGTTAACCAGCTTTAACCCGAGCAAGAAATTTAATTTCTTTCTTAACTTACTGCAATTATTGCAATAAAAACTTTCATAGCTACAACTGTATTTACAATATTCACAATCAAAACATCTGTATTGTTTCTGCATCATTATTCTCCATATCGTATTTCTGCGCCACGAAGACCATTTATAAAACTTTTCCAATCCATTGGATTTTTTCCACTTGGTTGAATTTTTACAATTTTCAATTCGCCATTTTCAATACGAGTTTCCAAAATCTTTACATCTATGCCATTTATCTTGGTCCGCCCACACCCCAGCGCACGAATTTGATTATGAATTTGTTGCGGTGTTTTTTTCCAATCAATAATTTCATCTTCACCAGTAAATTTGTGCGTAAATGTTGGTTCACCAATTTGTGGTTTTGCAATATATTGATTTGGATTTTTCAAATATTCATTCAACATTTTGATCGCGATATCAGATACCTTATGTTCAACAGATTCATTGGTATCATTTTCATCTATATTTATATTTTCACGCATATAAATATCGCCAGCATCCATTTCGTTCGTCATGTTCATCAAACAAACATCCATTGACGTGTCCCCGTTTAAAATAGCAGTCCTTATTGGTGATGGCCCACGATATTTTGGTAATGCCGAAGGATGAATATTTATACATTTTGCAGCATTCAAAACATTATCACGCAAAATCACACCATAAGATATAACAACTATCATATCCGACTTTTCAGTAATGCTGTCAAATTCTTTGATAGAAGTATGAACATTTAATCCGCGATTTTGCGCCCAAACATGAACAGGTGATGGAGTTATGATATGTTTGCGGCCCATTGGTTTTGGTGCACGCGTAAACACAGCAATAATATCATGCTGTTTTGCTAAACTTTCAAAAATCGGAACTACAAAATCATTAGTTCCCATTAATATCAGTTTCATTTATGCCCCCGATTAACCTTGCGCATCAACATTTCGCGTTTTACCCCAGACAAATAATCAACGAACAAAACACCATCTAAATGATCCGTTTCGTGTTGGACAATACGCGCGATAGTTCCCGCCATTTGTGCAGTCTTTTTATCGCCGTTTTCATCTGTCCATTCAACCATCACTGATGATGGACGGCGCACATGCGCATATACCGGCAATCCATCAGCACCAAGTACGGACAGACAACCCTCTTCCATAAGGCATGTTTCTTCGCTTTTGGATAATATTTTCGGATTTATCATGCGATATATTTCGCTGTTTTCCGGGTTCATCATTACCAAGAATCTTTGTGTGATACCAACCTGAGGCGCGGCAAGTCCCACCCCATTTTGTGATTCCATCATTTTTACCATTTCGTTCATGGTATTCAACAATTCCGGTGTTATATCAACAACCGGTGCGCATTTTTCACGTAAAATCAAATCACCACAAAGTTTCATTTGCAACATTTATAAAACCCTTTATAATCTTATAGGGAATTGTAGCAAAGGATTTTCAAATGACAACTTATATTTTCGTTATTTTATTAGTCATAGTATTTTTATTGTTAGTATTAATATTTCGCAAACAAACTTTTGATATATCGGGTTTACGTGAAGACAATGCCAGATTGCGCGAAAGATTAGCAGAAAGATTGGGTATGTTATCACAAAATGCTATTGAATTGAAAAATATAAGTTCTGATATTGCTAATTTCAAAGATATCTTGATGGGCAACAAACAAGCACGCGGGACTTTTGGTGAAAGACAATTGGAAGATTTAATTCGTGATATTATGCCACCAGAAACTTATGCTTTTCAAAGTGTTTTATCAACAGGCGTACGTCCTGATTGCGTAATAAGATTGCCTTACCCACCTGGGGATATGATTATCGACAGCAAATTTCCATTAGAAAGTTACAACAGATTATTAGAAAACAAAAATGATATGGGTATTCGCAAACAATTTGAATTGGATGTAAGGAAACATATTGATGCGATTGCTGAAAAATATGTTATTCCTGGTGTAACAGCGGAAAGTGCGATGATGTTTATCGCATCTGAATCTATATTTATGGAATTACATACAAATTTTCCAAATACTATTGAATATGCGGCACATAAAAAAGTATTTATTGTTTCGCCTGCGACATTATGGGCAACATTAAATACTATTCGTGCAGTATTGTCAGACATAAAAATTAAACGTGTTGCGAATAAAATAAAACGGGAACTTGATTTGTTATTAACCGATTTATCTCGTCTTAACGAAAGAACAGGCAAGGTTTCACAGCATTTCACAATGGCACAAAATGATATAGAGCAAATACAAACATCTATATCTAAAATCAGTCCACGTGCAGAAAAATTACGCGATATGGATTTTGGAGAAGATTGATATTATTGAACAACTGGACCTGCAGTAAATGTTCCAGAACCAGCATTTGTAAAGAAAGTTTTGCTAACCGTATCATACATACCAACTACATTACTGCTGTTTTTTGCTGGGATAAAATCACGAATCAGTGTATCACCGTTCCATATTTTCGCATATGCCATACGACCAACACCAGTAAGGGTTGTTCCATAATTATCAAAACCAAACAATTTTAAATTAAATGGTGTTGTAAATGTTGTCGAAGAATATTCCACACCATAATCAACACCATTTACATTATGTGTAGTTCTACTATGTACTATAGAGAACCACTTATTAAGTACAATCTTTTCTGTGGTACTTGCAGCGGAATTAGATCCGTACTGCATAAACAATGTCGTTGATAACGAAACAATCCCACTGTTAGTTCCTATAACAAATGCATTCGCACTGTTTGTAGAACCATTGCCACGACTTCCAAATATACGACCAGAACCAGTAGTACTACTTGTCTGATAAAATGAATATTTAATTTCAACTTTGGTATTCTGATTTCCTTTTACACCAGTATCAATATATTGTGTTCCACTTGATTGAATATATTGTAATCTCGTATAACCATCAGGCAATCCCCTTACCTTCCATCCATTAAATGTATATCCAGTTTTTGTAGGTGGATTTGATGGTACAGATAAAGAACCATCGTAATTACAAGATGTCGCTGCGCTTTGAACATTTGTTATTTGTGCATCGTCACTATACCATACTAAATTTATTTTATTCGCTTCCCAATTAGCCTGTAAATTTGATGTACCACTATAGGTATTTAATGTAGAATTATCGCATGATGCACTGGTGGCACCTGCTGGAATATTCGGGTCTGTTGCGAAAAGATTTGTGGAAAATATGGAAAAAAGAAAAGCAAAACAAATCGTTCCGATTTGTTTAAGGCTCAGCAGCAAACTACCCGTGTGTGTGTGTGTGTGTGTGTGTGTGTGTAGCTTTCTGCGGGTTTCAGCAGTTTCATAACTTTCCATCCTTTTTCATTAGCCAATTATATCATATTTTTGATTAAAACAAAAATGTTTTTTCCACAATCGCCAAATTCCCTCTGGTGAAGGAGTACGGCATAGCCAGGAAGGAAGGATATATATATTATTTCGTCACTGTGTCTGCTATTTTTTTTACAGCCAGGTTTTCAACATACGCTTTCTTTGCCATTTTATCTAAACGTGTTGGATTATCAAATAATTCATCCAATGTAGATGTTAACCATTTTGCTGAAAATTTACTTTGTTCAATCGCAAATCCGCCACCCAGTTTTTCAAAAGATGCCGCATTTGCTGCCTGGTCTGGATTTATATTTAATGGTACTAATATCGCAGGACGTCCGATTGTTTCCAATTCAATAACTGTGCTGGCACCACTT
>JAEEGL013140355.1_pt1 | contig 26887 bp, 29 predicted proteins | sample 9134231 | NCBI WGS metagenome assembly JAEEGL01 (sample SAMN16246548, study PRJNA631951) | gut metagenome | biome: gut microbiome; feature: rumen; material: fiber-attached | host: Bos | place: Iran: Karaj | collected 2018-10 | reverse complement strand
TGACAATGCTTCGTCGTCACCACACCTACAGAGACGGATTCCCGACCATGTCAGTTCTTACCATTACTTCTAACGTTACATATGGTAAGGCTACAGGTAATACTCCTGACGGACGTAAGAAAGGCCAGCCTTTCGCACCCGGTGCTAACCCGATGCATGGACGTGATTCTCACGGTGCTGTTGCTTCACTTTCATCCGTATCCAAGCTTCCGTTCCAGCATGCACAGGATGGTATTTCCAATACCTTCTCGATCATCCCCGGAGCTCTTGGTAAGGAAGACAAGGTATTCGCAGGCGATATCAACGTAGATCTTAATTAATCGTTTGCCCTCGGCGAAGAGGTATGAATATGGATTCAAAGCAGATAGACGATCTTGTAAAAATGCTGGATTCCGGTATGGCCGGCGGTGTCGGTCATGTCAACGTCGATGTCAGTGATGATGTTGAAGGTTTTAAGAATGTTGAGACCATGGGCTGTACGGATTGTTCCCGTACACCCCTGGCCTGCTCCGTACCCACACTTCATGACGGCCTCGATGATTTCAAATAATTAGGAGGAAAATACAATGGCAGCAAGTGCTACACAGGTTGATAACCTGGTTTCATTACTTGATGGATACGCTATCAAGGGCGGTCATCACTTAAACGTAAATGTACTGAACAGAGAAACTCTATTAGATGCTCAGAAGCACCCCGAGAACTATCCTCAGCTTACTATTCGTGTTTCGGGATACGCAGTTAACTTCATCAAACTTACTCCCGAGCAGCAGGCAGACGTAATCAGCCGTACATTCCACGAGAGCATCTGATCAACCGATTCACAAACGGGATCCCGTGTACGGGGTCCCGTTTTTTTACAAGGGGGTAACATGACCAAAGGAAGGATACATTCACTCGAGAGCTTCGGCACAGTCGACGGACCCGGCGTGAGATATGTCGTATTCGTACAGGGCTGCCCCATGCGGTGTGCATATTGCCACAACCCCGATACCTGGCCCATGGACGGCGGCACACTCACAGAGCCCCAGGAGATCATAGACAACTTTGAACGTAATCGTCCGTTTTATACAAACGGCGGCATCACGGTCACCGGCGGAGAACCTCTCATGCAGGTCGATTTTCTGATCGATCTGTTTACCCTTGCCAAAGAGCACGGGATCCATACAGATATCGATACATCGGGTATCGCATTCAAACCGGACAATACGGCTTTTGTGGAAAAACTTGATAAGCTCATGCCTCTGACCGATCTTGTCATGCTCGATATCAAGCATATCGATCCCGAGAAACATATGGAACTCACCGGACAGCCCAACGACGGGATACTTGCTTTTGCCTCATATCTGAACGAGAAGAACGTGGATATGTGGATCAGACACGTGATAGTTCCCGGCCTTACGGATGATGATGAGTATCTGTATAAACTCGGATATTTCATCGGTCAGTTCCATAACCTGAAAGCACTCGATGCACTGCCTTATCACACGATGGGTAAAGTAAAGTACGAGAAGCTCGGTATGGATTATAAGCTGGCAGATACTCCCGCGATGGGACAGAAGGAACTTCTGGAAAAGAAGAAGGTCATCCTTCAGGGCATCAAGGACAGAAGAGCAGAACTCAACATCCCTCATGATGATTCGGTGATGCTTGATAACTATACGAATGATTAGAATAATCTAACGAAAGTTAGACATTTCAAACGTATTGTCTTTTATTTTTTCTTGATGTACGATGATTTAAATGAAGAATTCGTCAAAAGGAGGTTTTATCATGGCATTTGTAATAGGCGATTCCTGTGTTGCTTGTGGTGCTTGTGAGGCTCAGTGTCCTGTAGGCGCTATCAGCATGGGCGACGGCAAGTTTGAGATCGATCCCGAGAAGTGCATTTCATGCGGTGCTTGCGCAGGCCAGTGCCCTGTAGGTGCGATTGCAGAGGAATAAGAAACGTGTGCCGTTAAATGGCATTTAAAAAAGACGAGGCGCTGCCTCGTCTTTTTTTATTCTTCGCTGTCGCGTCTGGTTGCATGATCCAGGTTACCGAACTTGGTAAGTTTGTCGAGCCAGGCGAGTTCTACGGTTCCTGTCGGGCCGTTTCTCTGCTTGGCTATGATTATCTCTGATATTCCTTTTTTCTCGGAATCTTCATGGTAGTAATCATCTCTGTATATGAACATGATAACGTCAGCATCCTGCTCTATGGCTCCGGACTCACGAAGGTCGGATAGCATGGGTCGGTGATCCGTTCTGCTCTCTACCGATCGGTTAAGCTGTGAAAGAGCTATAACGGGGATGTTCAGCTCTCTGGCCAGTCCTTTGAGCGCACGGGAGATCTCTGATATCTCCTGCTGTCTTGATTCGTTTCTGCCGCCTGCGGAGCCGCTCATCAGCTGCAGGTAGTCGATCATGATCACATCGATATCATTCTCGAGTTTGTACTTGCGGGCTTTGCTTCGAAGCTCCGATACACTGATGCCTGATGTATCGTCGATGATCAGTTTGGAACCGGCAAGACGCCCACCCGACTGGATGAGGTCATGCCACTCGCCTCTGGTCAGATCACCCGTCCTGATCTTCTGTGAGTCGACCATGGAATTCATGGACATCATACGCTTGATGAGCTGCTGTTTGGGCATCTCGAGACTGAAGATGGCTACTGACTTCTGCGAGCTTAAGACGATGTGTTCGGCTATGTTTAATACGAATGCAGTCTTACCCATGGCGGGTCTTGCTGCAACGAGTATCAGATCGGATTTCTGGAGTCCGGCAAGTTTTGCATCCAGATCAGCGAAGCCGGTGGGTACACCGGTGATGCCGCCTTTTGTACGCGAGGCAGCCTCGATCTCCGCGATCGCGGATGATACGACTTCGGCTATCGGAACGAATTCCGAAGTGGAGCGCGACTGTATCAGATTGAATACTCTTTTCTCGGTATCGTCAAGTATATCCTGCAGAGGAGTCTTGGCCGCGTAGCAGGTGGATGCGATGTCCTCGTTTATTCTGATGAGTTTGCGCATCGTGGACCTGTCGGCTACCGCACGGGCATAATCTGCGGCGTGTCCGGATATGGATACGGAGTTTACGAGCAGGGATATGAACTCCATAGTCGTAGCTTCCGGAGGCACATCCATGGCGCACAGACGCTCGTGAAGTATCACGGGGTCTACTGCCTTACCGCTGTTATACAGTTCTTCCATTGCGGTAAAAGCTGCCCCGTACTGTTTATTATAAAAATCCGCCCCGGTCACATATTCACATGCGACGGGTATTTCTTCCTGATCGAGCAGTAAAGCACCGAGAAGAGACCTCTCGGTCTCTTCATCATGCGGCATTATTCGTTTGATCAGGTTCTCGTCCTGGTCCGGCATATATTACTTTACCTCGTCTATCTTGACCCTTAACTTGGCCTGTACTTCGGGATGGAGCTTTACGGCTACCTCTGCGTATCCCGGTGTCTTAAGCGGTTCGGGAAGAACTATCTTCTTCTTATCGATCTCCAGGCCGTGCTGTTTCTTAAGGCCGTCTGCTATCTCTTTGGATGATACGGATCCGAAGCTTCTTCCGCCTTCGCCCGTTTTTATTGAGGTCACTACCTCGAGGCCGGCCAGCTTATCTGCCAGCGCCTGCGCTTCCGCTTTGGTCTCGGCAGCCACTTTTTCCTGATTGGCTTTCTGGAGTTTTAAGTTGTTCAGGTTTGCGGGGGTGGCTTCGACACCGAGTCCGCCGGGTATGATCTTGTTGCGGGCGTATCCGTCGCTTACGGTTACTATCTCACCCTTTTTTCCGAGACTCTTTACGTCCTGTGTAAGTATTATCTTCATCCGACTATCTCCTCATTTTCGATCATTTCTTCAAGTGTTGATTTGAGAGCTCCTATGGCTTCCTCGAGCGACATCGTGAGCTGGCATGCCGCCATGTTCATATGTCCGCCTCCACCGAGCTTTTCCATTATTACCTGAACGTTGACTTCGTCAATGCTGCGTGCCGAGATATTGATCATGTTGTTGGCTTCCGTGAGCACGAAGCTGGCTTTGATGCCCTTGATGTTTAAGAGCTCGTTGGCAGCCTGCGCACCTATGACGATCGGGTTCTCGGCATCTTCATCGTTATACGTTGAGATCGCATAGAAGTCGTGATATATCTCTGCCTGGCTGACGATGTCCGCTCTGGCCTTGTATACGTTCGCGTCGTCTCTGAACAGCTTGCGGACCTTGACTACATCGGCACCGTTCCTGCGCAGGTATGCGGCAGCCTCGAAGGTTCTTACGCCGGTCTTGGATGTGAAGTTGTTGGTATCGATCACCATGCCCGCATACATGCAGTCCGCTTCCTCGGGACGCATGCGCGTGTTGCTTCCGGTGTACTGCAGGATCTCGCTTACGAGTTCACAGGCGCTGGATGCATATGCTTCGACATAGGAGAGCGTTGCGTTCTCGACGGTTTCCTGTCCCTGCCTGTGGTGATCGAGGACCACGATCGACTTGCTGTATTTGATGAGATCGGGACACTCGGTAATGGAAGGCTTGTTAACATCCACGATTATCAGTGCCGCATTGGATCCGATCCTCTCAAGAGCGTGCGTACCGGAAACGATTGTTCCGTCTTCGTATTCGGGATTCTGCATGAACAGATCCACAAGAGGCTGGAGTGACGGCGATATGTCGTTTAATACGATATGCACCGGCTTATCCAAGTTCTTGACGATACGGTACATGCCGACGGAAGCGCCGAAAGAGTCTTCGTCGGAATTGCGGTGTCCCATGATATAGACTTCGTCGCGTCCGGAGATGATCTCCATGAGAGCCTGTGCCTTTACACGGGCTTTGACTCTGGTGGACTTCTCTACCTGCTGTGACTTTCCGCCGTAGTAGTTAAGGTCGTTCAGGGTCTTGACTACAGCCTGGTCGCCGCCGCGGCCCAGGGCCATGTCTATAGCGTTTCTTGCAAACTCATAGTTCTGTGCGTAGCTTAAGCCGTCAAGACCGATACCCATTGACAGCGTAACGGCCATCTCGTTTCCTATATTAACTGTCTTTACATCCTGCAGCAGGTCAAACTTGTTTTCCTTTAAGACCTCAAGCGACTGCTTGCGCATGATGACGAGGAACTTGTCTTTTTCGATCTTCTTGCATATGCCGTCGAGTGCGGATATGTACTTGTTGATCTTTCGGTCGATGAGCGCTATGAGGAGACTTCTGCGGACTTCCTCGACGCTCTCGAGAGCTTCTTCATAGTTGTCCAGATAAATGAGTCCGACAGCGAGGCTCTGGTCGTCGATCTCTTTTAATGCGATCTTTAAGGCTGTATTATCATAGAAGAAACATGCGGTCAGGTATCCCGAATACGCTTCCGAAGCATCGACGATGTCGCTGTCCGAGATCATGTCAGACATGGATATGCGTCTCATGCTGATGCGGTAGGTACGACCGTCATGTTCGACATTCACATTGTTGTCGGCGTCCTCGCTGTCCTCAGTCGGAAGATCTTCGGGATGTACCGAAGGGAAAAGTGAGGTGAGCGATTTCTTGAAATCGCGCCCCACACCAAAAGCTTCCTTAAATGCAGTGTTGGTCCAGACAACTTTTCCGGTCTCGTCCAGAAGCGCATAAGGAAGGTTTAAGTCGCGAAGGAGTCTTCGCTGAACCTGACCGTACTGCGTGGCAAAGCTTATCATCTCATTTATGATGATGGTACGGTACTTGAGTGCCGCATATATGAGGGTGGCAATATAGGGGATCGTGAACAACAGCATCAGGAGTGCCGCCGGTTTATTAAGGAAGGCGATCCCGATGTTGATCCCGATCAGAACTACTGCCAGAATATTGAGGAGCAGGAAAAACCTTCGTATCCCGCCCTTGAGTTTCAGAGTTTTTATTTTTGACATATGAACAATTATATCACAAATTTATACATAAAACCGCTTGATTTGCCCGCGGATGCGTGGTATCATAATTGCTCGTGGTATAAACTATCCTTGCTCCCGCGAGGGGGCCAGAGACCAAAAGGAGGAAGAAAAATGCACAAGTATGAATTAGCCGTTGTGCTCAATGCGAAACTTGAAGAAGATGACAAGACCGCTTCTCTTGAAAAAGTTAAAGCATTGATCGAGAGATTCGGCGGCCAGATCACGAATGTGGACGATTGGGGTAAGAAGAGACTTGCCTACGAGATCCAGAAGATGAATGAAGGTTTCTACTTTTTCATTCAGTTTGATGCAGAAGCAACTGCACCCGCTGAGATCGAAAGTCGTATCCGCATCATGGATAATGTCATCAGATACTTGATCGTTCGAGCTGACGAGGAAGAATGATTAGAGAGGTATATTGATGAACAGAGTTATTTTGATGGGACGTCTTACAAGAGACCCCGTGGTACGTTATTCACAGCAGCCTGAAGGCGGCATCTCAAATGCCAGATACACCATCGCGGTAGACAGAAACGTATCACGTAACGCAGCAAGCGACCAGCCCACGGCAGATTTCATCTCATGCGTGGCATTCGGCAAGACTGCGGAGTTCGTTGAGAAATACTTAAAGAAGGGAACCAAGATCGCTATCGAGGGTCGTATCCAGACAGGTTCTTACCAGAAGGACGGCCAGACGATCTACACGACTGATGTCGTAGTTGACCGTCACGAGTTCTGCGAGAGCAGAAATGCCGGTGGTGAAAATTACGGCGGCGCAGGCGGCAACACTTACGAAGCACCCGCTGCAGGTTCCGATCCGGGAGCTGATTTCATGAACATCCCGGACGGCATCGACGAGTCCCTTCCTTTTAAGTAAGATTTAGTTTTTTCGTGATTCAGATAGGAGGCTATTATGGCTTACAATAAGACCGATAAGGCTGATGCTCCCATGAGACGTAAGGGCGGCATCCGTCGCAGAAAAAAGGTATGTGTATTCTGTGGTAAAGAAGGCGAAATCGATTACAAGGACGTAGCTAAGCTTAAGAGATACGTATCCGAGAGAGGCAAGATCCTTCCCCGCAGGATCACGGGTAACTGCGCAAGACATCAGAGAGCGCTCACAACTGCTATCAAGAGAGCTCGTCATATTGCACTGATGCCTTACATCCAGGATTAATGGTACTTAGGAGCCGGTCACGCATGTGGCCGGTTCTTTTTTTGCCCTGTATTTTCGGCGATTTTTTTGAAAAAGCCTGTTGACGCAGGCTTTTTTGACATATATCATAAGCGTCACAGATGTATCCGGCCACTTTCGTATCGGAAGGGAGGCAGGATAAAATACCTCAATTAAGGTAAAAGACGTTTTACCGAACCATTTTTTAGTTTAGCAACTTTTGGGAGAATTCTTCTCCCGTATCCTGCGTAAGCAGGATGTCATTCAGGCTCAGTTTGTCTGCCTGGATCAATCCAAACGCCTATACGTAACATTCAAAACAAAAAAAGAGCTACAGGTTTATTTTTCTTTTTCGATTTTTGGGAGCGCATATAGATTTGCGGCTGTGTTCGCTCCCGCAAGATACCGGCCGGTACATCTGACATAATGCAGGCATTCCCTCGGCATTAGGAGAGTTTATACCATGATGTCTTCCTCTGCCCAACCTATCTGGATCACGGTCTTTATCCGGGATGAATCAAAAGTCTTAAGGGAAGCCCCCGAGGTTTGCATCTTACCCGTGACGATAGAGGGAATGTCTGCTACAATTGTACGTGGCAATACATCCGTGTATTGCCGGACACGTACTGAATTAATCCATTAATTCCTTATTATGAGTAAAAAAGACAAAAAGAAAAAAAGTAATGCATTTGTAAAAGCGATCCCTGCGCTGGTAGCCATCCTGCTGATACTGGTAATAGGCGGTGTATACGGCTATCAGATTTTGAAGGAGCATTTCTCCTATTCACATGAGCGCATGGATCTGATGGAGTATTTCGGACTGAGCGCGGATGACGAAGTGGCCGTGATCGTGGGCGATGAGCTGCAGGATTACAAGGCACGCTACATCGACGGGTTCTGCTATTTCGACAGCGAGACCATCAGAAAGGAATACAACCAGAGATTCTACGTGGATGAGGGTGAGGGCATCGTGATCTATGTCGAGCCCCTGACCATCACGACGACTCGGATTTCCGAGACCGGATACGATAAGGGCGGCACACAGGTTCCGACCGATTACGTCCCCGCGAGATTCGTGGGTGATACGCTGTATCTGGCCTGTGATTTCGTTCAGCTGTATACGAACTACGAGTATACATTCTATGATGATCCGAAGCGCATGCAGGTATATAAAGAGTGGCCTTCCCGTGAGACCGCAACTATCAAGAAGGACACCCAGGTCAGGTACCGCGGCGGCAATAAGAGCCCGATCCTTACCGATGTAGCGGCAGGCGACAAGGTGTACATTCTCGACACGATGGAAGAGTGGTCGGGAGTAAGGACTGCTGACGGCTTCATCGGATACGTTGAGAACAAGCGTCTGGAGAATTATGAGAATGAGACCGGCATTCCGGTCAGCACATATGAAGAACCCGAGTTCACATCCATTTCCATGGATGAAAAAGTGAACCTGACATGGCACAGCGTAGCGGGTCCTGCCGGAAATGACACACTTTGGGAGATGCTCGCCAATACACATGACGTGAATGTCGTATCCCCCACGTGGTTCGGACTTTCGGACAACTTCGGCTCGATCTCCGATTTCGGTTCGGCTTCCTATGTTCAGTCACTTCATGATAAAGGAATACAGGTCTGGGGGCTGGTAAGCAATTTTGCAAATCCGGATCTGAACGTGGATACATATGCCGTGTTAAGCTCCACGACCAACAGGCGCAATCTGATCAACAACCTGATGTCGGTCACTGCCGCATACGGTCTGGACGGCATCAACATCGACTTCGAGACATTGAGTCCCGAATGCGGAGTGCATTTCATCCAGTTCATCAGGGAACTTTCCGTTGAGTGCCGCAAAGCGGGTATCGTTCTTTCCGTCGATAACTATGTTCCGATCGGAAATACCGATTTCTACAACCGTGCCGAGCAGGGCGTGTATGCCGATTATGTGATCATCATGGGCTATGACGAGCATTATGCGGGATCATCTGAAGCCGGTTCCGTCGCAAGTATCGGATATGTTACTCAGGGTCTTGAGAATACGATAAACGAAGTTGATCCTTCCAAGGTCATCAACGCTGTTCCTTTTTACGTAAGGATATGGGAGACCAACGGAACCGACGTATCATCCCAGGCTGTGGATATGGCTACGGCAGCGGCTTACGTCAAGGATCACAACATGGATATGCAGTGGGACGAGACCACATGCCAGAAATACGGTGAATATACATCCGGCGGGACCATACATCAGGTATGGCTCGAGGATGCGGAGTCCATCAAAGTCAAATTAAGCGTCATGGAGTCCTTTGGCGTAGCCGGCGTGGCTTCCTGGCGGCTGGGCATGGAGACACCCGAGATCTGGGATGTCATCGCCGATTATCTGCACGGGAATTAAGTGAAAACCATGGATACCGTTATAGCAAGGATAGATCCGTCAAACCCGGATCCCGAGATGATCAGCCGTGCAGGCGGGATCATCAGATCCGGAGGCCTGGTCGCTTTTCCGACGGAGACCGTATACGGTCTGGGCGGGGACGCGCTCTCGGGAGATTCCTCCCGGGCAATATATGCAGCCAAGGGCAGACCGTCCGACAATCCCTTAATAGTACATATAGCAGACATGAAGTCCATAGGCCGGATAGTAAAAAAGGTTCCGGACGAGGCTTACGCTCTGGCTGAGAAGTTCTGGCCGGGGCCGCTTACCATGATAATGGAGAAATCCGATGAGGTGCCTTATGCGACCACGGGAGGCCTTGATACCGTAGCGGTCAGATTTCCCTCAGATCCGGTGGCGCAGGCTTTCATCAGGGCGGCAGGAGGTTATGTGGCTGCGCCCAGCGCCAATCTCTCCGGCAAGCCCTCACCCACGTCGGGTAAATACGTGGTCGAGGACATGAACGGCCGCATAGACATGATCCTCTACGGAGACGATTCCGTGATAGGCCTGGAGTCCACGATCGTGGATCTTACCGGCACTTCACCGGTGATACTCCGTCCGGGTTATATCACTCTTGAGATGTTAAGAAGCGTCCTTCCGGATGTATCGGTCGATACTGCGCTTCTCGCCGATGATGACAAGACTCCCCCGAAAGCTCCCGGAATGAAATACAGGCACTACGCACCGAAGGGCGATCTGGTCATAGTAGAGGGCGAACGCCCGGAAGTGATACAATATATTACAGATAAGCTTGCCGCAGATGCTTCTTTGGGCAAAAGGACCGGAGTCATCGCATCGACCCAGACCGCATCTTCATACAAGGCGGATGTTGTTCTCGATATGGGCGATGCCTCTGATCACGATGAGATAGCAAGAAGGCTTTTCGGGCTCCTGAGGGAAATGGATGACGAAGAGGTCGATTCGATCTACTCGGAGGCTGTGTCCGGTGAAGGAGTCGCGGCGGCGATAATGAACAGGCTGCTCAAGGCGGCAGGTCATAACATAGTGGTTTTAGGCGATATACAGGCGTGACAGGTGATATACGGAAAGGAATGATAACATGATAGCAATAGGAAGCGATCACGGCGGATTTGATCTGAAGGAAAAGGTCATCGAACATCTGAAGGAAGCAGGATACGAAGTAAAGGATTTCGGCTGCTACGACAAGTCCTCATGCGACTATCCCGAGTTCGGCAGAGCAGCTGCAAAAGCAGTTGCAAGCGGCGAGTGCGACAGGGGTATCGTGATCTGCACGACCGGCATCGGGATATCGATCACAGCCAATAAGGTAAAGGGCATACGGTGCGCACTCTGTACCGATACATATCTTGCAAAGATGACGAGGCTCCACAACGACGCCAACATGCTCGCGCTCGGAGCGGCAGACATAGGTGTCGGACTTGCGATGGACATAGTCGACATGTTCCTGAACACAGAGTTCTCCGGCGAGGAGAAACACGTCCGCAGGATCAATAAGATAGAGGAAGACTGATACTCTTACTTCTGAAATTATGAAGAGACTCCGTGGGATAATCGCATACGCATTATGCGCGGTCATGATCGCAGACGGTGCTTTCATGACACAAGGCAATGTTGCGTATGCCGCCACGGCCGGAGCGCTCGATCAGGCGCGGGACGATTATGAGGATACCAGGGACAGGATCGAGGAGACATCCGGAGAGATAGACGATCTGACTTCCGAGCAGGCTTCACTGCAGGAAAGCCTGGATGCGCTCAATGCCAAGCTGGAAGCCGCAGCCGATGTCCTCGAGAGGCTGGATGCCCAGATAGAGACGACCAAGACGGAGATCGACCTTACCTGGGGCAAGATAGAGGAGCTTTCCGCTCAGGCCGACATGCTCCAGGAAAAAGCGAACGAGCAGTACGAGCTTGTAAAAGCACAGATCAAATACATATATGAATGCGGCGATACGATGTATCTGGCGCTGCTTCGCGGAAGCGGCACATACTCCGATTACCTGAACCGCAACAGCTATATGGAGATGTTCGCCGAGTACAATCAGACCAACATCAACAATCTTCAGGAGACCGGCAAGGCCCTTAAGGAGACTCAGGCTAAGTACGAAGAGGAACTCATCAAGCTCGAACGGGAAAAAGCGGAACTCGATGAGTATGAGCAGGCCGTAGAGAAGCAGTACGAAGAGATCCGGCTCATGGTCGAAGAAGCTTCGGGCAAAGTTGCCGACTACAAAGCCCGCATCAGCAATGCGGAAGCGCGCCTTGCGGAATACGAATCCCAACTGGCGGCTCAGGAAGAAAATATCGGAAATCTCGAGGCGCAGCTCGACGATGAACTGCAAAAGACCGTGGAGGCAGCCAACGCCGAGTGGCGTGAACTTGATAATGTGACCTATGATGCCTCCGACAGAAAACTCCTTGCGAACCTTATCTGGTGTGAAGCCGGAAACGAAGAATATCTCGGACAGGTCGCTGTCGGAGCGGTGGTGATGAACCGCGTCATGAGTTCGGTCTTTCCCAACACCATAGTCGGAGTGATCTACCAGGGCAAGCAGTTTTCACCCGCATCCAGCGGACGGCTTGCACTCGCCCTGTCCAGAGACAGCGCGACCGAGAGCTGCTATAAGGCAGCGGACGCGGCCATGAGCGGCGTGAACAACATAGGCAGCTGCCTGTATTTCAGGACGCCTACATCCAAAGTGAACCCTAAGTATGTCATAGGGAACCACTATTTCTATTAATTTGAAAATCTGTCCAGGGGAGAGGTGAGCTGATCAAGCTCGCCTTTATATATTTTCTCCAGAAGCGTATTCAGATTGACGAGGCAGGTATTCAGTTCCTCGCCCGTCATGAGACCTTCGCGGACTGCCTCTGCGAGCTCGTCGAGGTCGACGACTTTGACGAAACCGTCGGGATATATGATGACATCGGCGAGAAGATCCGTGACTAAGAGTGTATTCTCTTTTTCATCGGGGGTAAAGGAAACGATGTCGCAATATGTATACATCAGGGAATCGTCTTTACGCTGGAAGCGGCTGACTTTCCAGCCTTCTTTCAGATAATATACGGATGAACCGTGGTGAAGATCCTTCTTGGGACGGATGGTATTCCATGATGTCACTATCACATCCTCATCCATGTGCAGAATGATATCGTCTTTGAGCGGGATGCATTCTGCGGGGATCAGACGCTTGCGATAGAGTTGTGGGTAGGACATCGGGTAACCTCCGGGAAGGAAAGCGTGACTGTTTCTTAATAAGTTACGCTCAAGTATGATTTAAGTCAAGCATAGACATTGCCGTAAAAAGTAGGTATAATTAAGAAGTTATATATTATGAAAGCGCTTATTACGATCACGCAGTTTGGCATAGATATGCTCGTTCCCATTTTCCTGTGTTCAATGGCCGGCAGATGGCTTGACGGGAAGTTCGGTACATCGTGGATATTTATCCTGATGTTTTTTGTGGGAGCGGCGGCAGGCGCGGGCAATGTATACCGCCTGGCACGCAAACTGATGAACGAGAGCGACACTGTCAGGAACAGGGATCTGGCAGCAGGCGCATCCGGAGAGGATGCGGCATCAGGCTTTCCCGATGAGGACCCGACCGAAGAAGATGAAGAATGATCACAAATGGCCGGCTCCGCCGCGGATAGTCATAGAGATGTGGTTCGGGATAGCACTTTTTAACTGCCTGTGCATACTGATCGGGATATGGTTCGTCCCCGACCGGGCAAAGTTTCTCATAGGACTGCTCCTCGGAGCGGCACTTGCGTGTGCAGGTTCCTACCACATATGGGCGACACTCGACAGATCCGTCGATTCCCCTGATGAGAAGACCGCAGCCAGACGAGTCGGTACCGGATACATCATCCGATACATAGCACTTATAGCTCTTGTTCTTATATTGTACTTTACCGGGATAGGAAGCCCGTTTGCGGCGTTCGTAGGATATCTCGGATTGAAACCCGCGGCATATATGCAGCCCACGGTTCACAAGATGACTGACAGATTTTTACAACGGAGGTGAGAGTATGGCGCAGGGCATACTGCTCTCAGCAGACAATCTGGACTTTATGATCCACGGAGTGTTCTCCTACACTCTGTTCGGTCAGGAGGTATGGATCACCACTTCACATGTGTGTATCCTGATAGTTTTCCTGGTTTTGGTTGGATTCTTCATTGCGGCCAGGATCACCATGAACAAGGCCACTGAGGTCCCCGGAACGTTCCAGAACATCATCGAACTCATAGTAGAGAAACTCGATGGAATGGTCGGCGGCGTTATGGGTAAGTGGTCACCCAAGTTCCGCAATTACATAGGAACGATATTCTTATTCATCCTGCTCAGCAACATTTCGGGTTTATTCGGGCTCAGACCGCCCACGGCTGACTATGGTACGACTCTTGCACTCGGTCTTATCACATTCACACTGATACATTATAACGAATTCAAGCACCAGAAGGTTAAGGGGGTCATCAAAGGACTCTGCGATCCCTGGCCGATATGGGCTCCGATCAATATCATCGGCGAACTTGCCGTTCCCGTATCGTTGTCGCTGCGTCTTTTTGCAAACGTCCTGTCGGGACTCGTTATGACAACACTGATCTACGGACTGCTCGGTAAGATCGCGGTCATCTGGCCCGCAGCTCTCCACGTTTACCTGGATCTGTTCTCGGGCGCGATACAGACGTATGTATTCTGTATGCTGACGATGACATATATAACCAATGCGTGTACAACTGAGTCATGAGCCCTGCTCATGACTCTGAAGAACCTTCGGTTCTTCTGCACATAAACCATACTTACATAAATGGAGGAAAGGAAAATGGATTTTAACGAAAACTTTATCTTAGGATGCTCTGCGATAGGTGCCGGCCTCGCTGTTATCGCCGGTATAGGACCCGGTGTAGGCCAGGGTATTGCGGCAGGTCATGCTGCAGCTGCAGTTGGACGTAACCCCGGAGCAAAGTCTGATGTTACATCTACGATGCTTCTCGGACAGGCAGTTGCCGAGACCACAGGTCTTTACGGTCTGCTTGTTGCCATGCTGCTTATGTTCGTTAAGCCTCTGGTATAAGGAGCCTCTATTATTCTGGAAAGGAGGCAATGACACATGACAAGATTATTCGATCTGGATCTTCAGCTCCTGTCCGATGCGGTGCTGATGATCATAGCTGTCTTCGTATTGTTCATGCTGGCCAGCTACCTGTTCTTCAATCCTGTCCGCGATATGCTTAAGAAACGTCAGGAAAAGATTCAGGGTGAACTCGACGAAGCCGCTTCCGATATGGAAAAGGCAAGTGCGCTGAAGGCCGAATACGAAGAAAAGCTTAGTAAGGTCGACAGAGAAGCCGAGGGTATACTTGCCGAGGCCCGTAAGAAAGCTCTCGATAACGAGAAGCACATAATCGACGAGGCCCGTGCTGAAGCCGCTGCTATCATTGACAGAGCCCGCTCGGAAGCTGAGCTCGAGAAGAAGAAAGCGGCCGACGAAGTCAAGAAAGAGATGGTCGTTCTGGCATCCATGATGGCAGGAAAGGTCGTAAGTCAGAATATCGACACGACTGTTCAGGATCAGATCATCGATGATACCCTTGCGCAGATGGGAACTTCCACATGGCTAAACTGATATCTTCAGCATATGCCGATGCGTTGTTCGAGCTCGCCATCGAAAAGAACAAGGCCGGTGAATGGAAAGAAGAGATAGAAGGTATCAGGACCATTTTGCAGGAGAATCCCCGGTTTAACGATCTGATGCTTCATCCCCGTGTGCTTAAAGAGGAGAAGTTGAAGCTTGCTGAGGAAGCTTTTGCAGGGAAAACGGATCCCGAGGTGACCGGACTCATCCGTATCGTCATCGAAAAAGGACGATACTCCGAGATCGATTCCATATTCGAGAGATTCATCGATCTTGTAAAAGAGAATGAAGGTATCGGTGTGGCTTGGGTCACGACCGCAAAGGAACTGAGTGCGGCGCAGAAATCCGCTGTGGAAAAGAAACTGTTGGAGACTACAGATTATAAGACTATGGAGATGCACTTCATCGTTGACGAGCAGGTGATCGCAGGTATGGTCATCCGTATAGGCGATACCGTAGTGGATTCCACAGTCCGTACCAGACTGGAAGGACTTACCAGAAGTCTTCTCCAGGCGCAGGTATAGCAGAGTGTATTAGTAAAGAAAGGTGCGTACGGATCTATGAATTTGAGACCGGAAGAGATTAGTTCTGTTATCAAAGAACAGATAAGCAGATATGCGGCTACGCTCGAAGTATCCGAAGTGGGTACAGTCATTCAGGTGGCCGACGGTATCGCTCGTGTGCATGGACTCAACAAGGCTATGCAGGGAGAACTTCTGGAGTTCCCCGGTGAAGTTTACGGCATGGTCATGAACCTTGAGGAAGATAATGTCGGTGCGGTTCTTCTCGGCTCCGGCGATATCAGCGAGGGTGATACGGTCAAGACTACCGGACGAGTTGTTGAGGTACCTGCCGGCGACTGCATGCTGGGACGTGTTGTAAACGCTCTCGGCCAGCCCATAGACGGCAAGGGACCGATCCAGACAGACAAGTACCGTAAGATCGAGCGAGTTGCATCGGGCGTTATCACACGTAAGTCGGTTGATACTCCCCTTCAGACAGGTATCAAGGCTATCGACTCGATGGTTCCTATCGGAAGAGGACAGCGTGAGCTGATCATCGGCGACAGACAGACAGGTAAGACTGCCGTTGCGATCGATACGATCATCAACCAGAAGGGACAGGGTGTGTACTGTATCTACGTGGCTATCGGCCAGAAGGCTTCGACGGTTGCGGGTATAGTTAAGACACTTGAAGAATACAATGCCATGGATTATACAACGGTAGTTGCCGCTACCGCATCCGAGATGGCTCCCCTTCAGTATATTGCTCCTTATTCGGGATGCGCTATCGGTGAAGAGTGGATGGAGAACGGCAAGGATGTTCTGGTCATCTATGATGACTTGAGTAAGCATGCCGTTGCATACAGAACACTCTCACTGCTCCTTAAACGTCCGCCCGGACGTGAGGCATATCCCGGTGATGTATTCTATCTTCACTCGAGACTTCTCGAGAGAGCTGCCCGCATGAGCGAGGAGTACGGCGGAGGTTCCCTTACCGCACTTCCCATCATCGAGACCCAGGCAGGCGATGTATCCGCATACATCCCCACCAATGTCATCTCGATCACAGACGGACAGATCTACCTCGAGACAGAGATGTTCAACTCCGGTTTCCGTCCCGCCATTAACGCCGGTCTGTCGGTTTCCCGAGTTGGTGGTGCCGCACAGATCAAGGCCATGAAGAAGATCGCAGCTCCCATTCGTGTGGAACTTGCTCAGTACAGAGAGCTTGCTGCTTTTGCACAGTTCGGATCCGAGCTTGATGACGATACGAGAGAGAAGCTCGCACAGGGCGAAAGGATCAGAGAGATCCTCAAGCAGCCACAGTATCAGCCCATGCCGGTTCAGTACCAGGTTCTCATCATCTTCGTTGCTACTAACAAGATGCTCCTGGATGTGCCCACGGGTGATGTTACGAGATTCGAGAAGGAGTTCTTCGAGTTTATCGATACCAAGTATCCCGAGATCCCTCAGGAGATCGCGGACACCAAGGTGATCTCAGACGAGCTCGATCCCAAGATCCGCAAGGCAGTGGAAGAGTTCAAGAAGAACTTCAGGTAAGATCTGACAAAAGGAACAGGTAAACGCTATGGCCTCAATGAGAGACATAAAAAGGCGTAGAAGCAGTATACAGAGCACTCAGCAGATAACCAAGGCCATGAAGCTTGTATCAACGGTCAAGCTTCAGCGTGCCAAGGGCCGTGCCGAGAGTGCCAAGCCCTATTTCGACGCAGTATATCAGACTATCACGTCTGTCCTGTCCAAGACTTCGGGAATCACTCATCCTCTTTTGACCGGTTCAGATTCCGACCGTGTGGGTATCATAGTCCTTACCTCCAACAGAGGTCTGGCCGGAGGTTATAACTCCAACATGGTACGCCTTATCCGCGATTCGGGATTTGATCCTGACAAGACCGATATCTATAACATCGGTAAAAAGGGACGCGACGGTTTAAAGAGAGGCGGATACAACATCGTCGGAGATTTTTCCGATGCGATCGAATCACCCGCTTATCCCGATGCGATGAAGATAGGAGCCGATGTGCTTAAGGATTTTGTCGAAGGCAAGATCGGAAGCGTGTATCTGGCATATACGAGATTTAAGAACACGGTCGTTCATCAGCCTACGCTTCTCAAACTTCTCCCCGTTGATGTGGAAGGAGTTCATGATGAGTACGAAGTGGATGACGATGCGATAGCCGAGAGCACCAATACCAAGGATGTGGTCATGAACTTCGAGCCGAACGAGGAAGAGGCTCTGGAGATGATCGTTCCCAAGTATATCAACCTGTTGATATACGGTGCGATGATCGAGGCTGTTGCCAGTGAGAACGGCGCCAGAATGCAGGCCATGGATTCTGCTACGAGCAACGCCGAAGATATGATATCCAAGCTGTCCTTGCAGTATAACCGTGCAAGACAGGGTGCAATAACACAAGAGTTAACAGAGATTATAGCAGGTGCCAACGCTATATCTTAATGAAAGGGAAAGAAAATGGCAGAGACTACTAAGAAGGAAAGCCGGGGCAGGATCACACAGATAATCAGTGCTGTCCTGGACATCAAGTTCCCCGAAGGAGAGTTGCCTGATATCAACGATGCTATCAGGATCCCTCTCAAGGATGATGCAGAACTGGTCGTGGAGGTTGCCCAGCATCTGGGTGACGATACCGTCAGATGTATAGCTCTCGGACCTACGGATGGTCTTGTTCGCGGTATGGAAGCTATCAGTACCGGAGGTCCCATCTCGGTTCCCGTAGGCGAGAAGACACTGGGACGTATCTTCAACGTACTCGGTCAGCCCATAGACAATAAGCCCGCTCCCGAAGTTGACGAATACGATCCTATCCACAGAGCTGCTCCCGAGTATATCGATCAGGCTACCGATACGGAGCTGCTCGAGACGGGTATCAAGGTCGTTGACCTGCTCTGCCCTTATCAGAAGGGTGGTAAGATCGGACTGTTCGGCGGTGCCGGCGTTGGTAAGACGGTCCTTATCCAGGAACTTATCCGTAACATCGCTACAGAGCACGGCGGATACTCCGTTTTCACCGGTGTTGGCGAGCGTACCAGAGAAGGTAACGATCTTTATCACGAGATGCAGGAATCCGGCGTTATCGATAAGACAACGATGGTGTTCGGTCAGATGAACGAGCCCCCCGGAGCAAGAATGAGAGTCGGCCTTACCGGTCTTACCATGGCTGAATATTTCCGTGACAAAGGCGGCAAGGACGTGCTGCTGTTCATAGATAACATCTTCCGTTTCACTCAGGCAGGTTCGGAGGTTTCCGCGCTGCTCGGCCGTGTGCCTTCAGCGGTTGGTTACCAGCCCACGCTGCAGACTGAGATGGGTGTCCTTCAGGAGAGGATCACTTCCACGAGAAACGGTTCCATCACTTCGGTTCAGGCCGTATACGTGCCCGCCGATGACCTGACAGACCCTGCACCCGCAACGACATTCGCCCATCTGGATGCGACCACGGTTTTGTCCAGATCGATAGTTGAGCTTGGTATCTACCCCGCAGTCGATCCTTTGGAGTCAACCTCCAGGATCCTGGATCCCAGAGTGGTAGGTCACGATCACTATCAGGTAGCCAGAGGCGTTCAGGAAGTTCTTCAGAAGTATAAAGAACTTCAGGACATCATCGCTATCCTTGGTATGGACGAACTTTCCGAAGAAGAAAAGCTTGTCGTTAACCGTGCACGTAAGATCCAGAGATTCCTGTCACAGCCTTTCTTCGTAGCAGGCCAGTTCACAGGTCTTGAAGGAAAATACGTACCTATCAGCGAGACTATCCGCGGATTCAAGGAGATCCTTGAAGGTAAGCATGATGATATCCCCGAAGGTTACTTCCTCAACAAGGGTACCATCGATGATGTTCTTGCCAGCGTAAAGTGATCTGATCCGCACTCTTTGGAGGAATTATGGCTGAAGGAAGCAAATTCAAGTTAAAAGTGATCACTCCGGACAGAGAGTTTTTCGAGGGTGATGTGGATATGGTCGAGTTCAACACGATGGAGGGAGAAGTCGGAATATATAAAGGACATATCCCGATATCCCTGTTCATTTCACCCGGCGTGCTCACCATCACCGCTGACGGAGAATCAAAGAATGCCGCACTCCATGCAGGTTTTGCCGAGGTCCTTCCCGACAGTGTGACCATACTTGCCGAGATCGTAGAGTGGCCCGAGGAGATCGATGTTGAAAGGGCCCAAAGCGCGAAGGACAGAGCGGAAAGCCGTATCCGTGACGTGCTGGAGGGTACCGATATAGCCAGAGCCGAACTTGCGCTCAGACGAGCAACGACGAGGATCGATGTCGCAAAATAAAAAGATACTCTCAAACATAATTAAAGGAATATATCTGGCCGCCATTTTTGTGGCGGCCTGTTTCTGTTTCAGTCATCTGCTCAGCCAGGGTAACGTCGATATGACCACCGAGATGACCGAACCTACGCTGCCCGTGATCCATCTCCATGTGGGAGATTATGAGGTGAACTATCTCTACGGATATGAGGTTCCGATGGAGACGTCTTATATGCGCGACAGTCTGACCGTGGTCGGTGCTGACAGACGCATCGATTACTGTGTTGATACGTTCGGTGCCCAGATCAGTTCGATGAAATTCGAGATCAGGAGCATAGACGGCACCAGACTTGTCGAAGATACCGAGATCCGTTCGGGTTCTCCGGACTCATCGGGTAAGATCAAAGGCGATTTCACTATCAAGGATCTGATAACGTCCGGAGATGAATATATGCTCATCTTCGTACTTAACTTAGGCGATGATCGTGCTGTCAGATACTATACGAGACTGATCTGGTCCGAGGATCTGCATATTGAAGAAAAGATCGCCTATGTATATGACTTTTCCGACAGAACATTTAATAAAGAGCGCGCCAAGGAACTGACGAAATACCTGGAGTCGAATGCATCCGGCGATAACTCGAGCTTCATGTACACCGACATACATTCCAGTTTTAAGCAGGTGACCTGGGGTAACTTAAACATCCGCCGGCTCGGTACTCCGCGAATAACGATACTGGAGCTTACTCCCGCGACCGGGTATTTTAAGGTGGATTATCAGGTGTCGATCGTGGAAGAGTCGGGCGAGGCCGTCTGCGACGTGAGCGAGTACTTCCGTATCAGATATACGACCGATCGTATCTATCTGCTCAACTGGGAGAGATATCTTGCTCAGATCCCCGACGAGACAAGGGATATCTTTGCCGAGGACCAAGTGGAACTGGGACTTGCGCGTGACGTGGAGATAAAGGAGAGTGACGGCGGCAATATATTCGCTTTTGCAGATCAGGGAAAACTGATAAGCGTAAACATCCCCGATCAGAGAGTTGTGAGCATCTTCAGTTTCCGAAACGATGATCCTTCGGACTTAAGATGCGGACATCGTGACCATGCGATCCATATCCTGGATGTGGATGAAAACGGAGATGTGACATTCATCGTCTACGGGTATATGAACCGCGGACCGCATGAAGGTCATGTCGGAGTAACGATATATAACTACAACAGCGCCTATAACACATACGAAGAACTGGCTTTTGTGGAGTATACGAGGCCTGCATCGATCCTGATGTCCGGCATAAAAGAACTCTCTTACATCGACAGGGAGGACCGCGTATATCTGATGATCGAGAGGGATGTCTATGTTATCGATACATCCGAGCAGCAGATCGTCAAGGTCGCTTCTTCACTTTCGGATGATGCCTATCGCGTATCGGAGAGCGGACAGATGCTTCTGTGGCAGACCGAGGGTGATGTATATTCCTCTGCGAAACTGAGACTGTTAAATCTGTCCACTGGCTTAAGCGAGGATATCAAGGCCGGATACGGCGAATACATCATGCCCCTCGGATTCATGGATGAGGACATGGTATATGGTCTGGCCAAGACCAGGGATGTCGTGACCGATATCGACGGTACCATCGTGTTCCCGATGTATAAGGTGATCATCAGAGGTGCATCCGGCGATATCCTAAAGACCTATATGCAGGACGGGGTCTATGTGATGTCATGTTCGTTCAGTGAAGGCATGATGAACATGACCAGAGCTTCTCTTGATGAAAAGACAGGGATGTACGTGCCTGTGAACGACGATCAGATAGTACGAAATGCCGAGACCGTCGGAAATGAAAATCATATAGAAATGGTAGTCACCGAGTCACTTGAAACCATCGCGCAGATCAGCATGAAGGATGCTCTCGACGATCAGAACATCTTACGTATAGTACCTCGTGAGATAGCTTATGAAGGAAGCAGGATCCTTGACCGTGAAGAAATCGATACTACAGACCACTACTATGTATATGGCTTAAGAGGTTTCATGGGAAGCTACTTAAAGGCGTCCAATGCTTTAAACAGCGCCTACGGAATGTCGGGCGTTGTGACGGACGGACAGGGGCAGGTCATCTGGTATCGTACCGGCAGGGTCAGCAAGAACCAGATCATGGCGATCACTGAACCCGAGCAGACTACGCCCGAAGAAAGTCTGGCCGAATGCGTGGACACGATGCTCAGATTTGAGGGAGTTACCACGAATACGAGAGTGCTTCTTTCACAGGGACAGAATGTTCAGCAGATCCTGACAGACTTCCTGGATGAATATAAGGTGTTCAACTTAAGCGGTTGTAATCTTGATACTGTACTTTTCTATGTGAATAAGGATATTCCGGTACTGGCGATCCTGAATGATCAGTCTGCGGTTCTTATTACCGGATTTAATGAATCGGAGGTCGTGCTGTTCGACCCGTCGATCGGAGAACTTCACAAGATAAATATGACCGATGCCGATAACCTTTTTAAGGCTAACGGCTATCGGTTCCTGACATACGTTCGCTGATCGCGCACATGCGCTCAATTAATCCGTTGATTGCAGCTATTCCTGACCGTCCAGATCGCCGTTGTTATATCTGGCGATGATGGTCTGGATACGTTCAACGGGATTCAAGAGATCGCTGATCGATGAATCGTGGTTCAATGTGTCGATGATATAAGCGATGTATTTACTCAGATCGCAGCTGATATACCAGTCGCGTGACATGAGTTCATCTGTCTGATATATGAGATTGGTCGTGAGGACTTTGGTGATATCTCCGGCCGCGCATGCTTCGTCAAATCTATCGAGCCCGGCGGTAAAGAGTCCGAAGGTCGCGAAGATGAATATCCTTGCGGCGCCCCTTTTCTTAAGAGCGGAAGCTACTTCCAGAACACTTTCTCCCGAAGAGATCATATCGTCGATGATTATGAGGTCCTTGCCTTCCACGCTGGAGCCGAGGAACTCGTGAGCTACTATGGGGTTTCGGCCGTCAACGACCTGTGTAAAGTCGCGGCGCTTGTAGAACATGCCCATATCGAGACCGAGGACGTTGGCGATATAGATCGCACGGCTCATTCCGCCTTCATCGGGGCTGACTACCATCATATGTTCCGAATCGATCTTAAGATCCTTAACGGCGCCCAGCAGTCCCTTGATGAACTGGTATGCGGGCATGATGGTCTCAAATCCGTTTAACGGGATCGCGTTCTGTACTCTGGAATCATGAGCATCGAAAGTGATGATATTGTCGACGCCCATATTCACCATCTCCTGGAGCGCAAGGGCGCAGTCGAGAGATTCTCTGGCGGTACGCTTATGCTGGCGGCTCTCATACAGGAAAGGCATGATGACCGTAATGCGGCGGGCTTTGCCTCCGACAGCGGCGATGATACGCTTCAGATCCTGGTAATGATCGTCGGGGGACATATGGTTTTCATGTCCGCACAGCGAGTATGTCAGCGAGTAGTTGGCCACATCTACGAGGATGTAGAGATCGCTTCCTCTGACCGACTCCATGATCATGCCCTTGGCTTCGCCGGAACCGAATCTCGGAACCTTGGCTTCTATGATATAGCTGCTTCGCTGATATCCTGAAAAAGCAAGTGAATCATGGTGTTCGTTTTCGCGCTCCGTACGCCACTTTACCAGATAATAATCTACCTTTTCTCCCAGAGACTTGCATCCGGCAAGCGGGATCAGTCCCAGGGATCCAACAGGTATTGTCTGCAGATTTCTTTTTTCTTCTCTCTTTGGCATAGAGTCCTCCGAAACTAGTTTTTGGCCGTCCTGAGCTTCATGCGAAGATCGGGTCCGGTCAGCTTCATATATGTATAATATCCCGTCAAACGGGAGAATATACGATCCGAATATCTGCTCTGGATATCTCCGAGCGACAGGTTGGTGCTTATGATAGTAGATCTGCGCTTGTTGTGTCTGGCGTTCAGACAGCTGAACAGGGTTGAACTGACGAACTGGTTGGCATATTCCGTACCCAGATCGTCGATTATCAGCAGGTCGCATTCGTAGAGTTCGTTATCATCGACGAGTTCGTCCTCGGAGCCTCTTCCGAACGCGGTGTCCGCGCATGCATCAAAAAAGTCCGATGCCGAAAAATAGATCACCGAATGCCCGGTCTCGAGCAGCTCATGTGCTATGCATGAGGACAGGAAAGATTTGCCCGTTCCCACGCTGCCCACGAAGAGCAGGTTATCATAAGCGGTATCGAAATTATCCACAAAATCATGACAGATCTTAACAGCTTCACGGAAATGCTCAAGATCGGGACCGGTGAACAGATCTTCACGTAAAGTCGTGAAATTATCGGTCTCTGTGAGCGTGTGCATGTGAGACTTGTCATACAGGGTATTATATAGGATGTCGTATTCGGCTTTCTTAAGGCAGTGGCATTTGCTGCCGTTTACGTATCCCGTATCCTCACAGTCGGGGCATGTATAAGCAGGTTCCGTATAGGAAGGATCGAAGCCGTTTGCTCTTAATAACTGCGCCTGTCGATCATTTATGCGCTCGAGTTCGCGGTCCATGTCATCCAGGTTTAAACTCGGATCGAGTATATATCTTCTGGCAAAAGAAGCTGCCACGTCAGTGGCTTCGTCCTCAAGTGCGGCATACTCGGGTATGGCTGCTCTGATCTCTTCGAGGTGTTCGCGCCTTATGCGCTGCGCCTGTGTCCTTCGGATATCGTATTCCCTGGTCAGGTTTCTGTGCTGTACTTTGGTCAGTGCCATATCAGTTGCTGATCAGCGCTTTTTCGAGCGCGTCGAAATCATATGTATTCTGCGAGATATTATTAAACTTATTGGCGGCGTTGCCGTTTGCCTGAGGCTTCTTCTTGGATGTATCGAAGCCGGGTACGTATGCGGCAGCCTGTTCAGGTGTCTTGATACCGGACTGGGCCCAGTCTATAGCTACTTTCTCAATATACCTGTGGCTGGTCTTGCCGCGTCCCACACAGTACTGAAGCAGGAAATCGGCCAGATCGTCCGAGAACTGCAGAGTCTGAGAGATGAACATCAGGGTATTTAAGTCCGCGGGAGTCAGTGTCTTGTGAAGATACTGCTCGGCTATGAAGATCAGCTGCGAAGTCTTGAATCTTGACAGATCATCGGCGGTATACTGCGGCTTGGCATAAGTGATCTCCGAAACAGGCGGTACGACTGTCAGTGAAACCGGTGTCGGGCTGGTAACAGGTGCCTGCTCGGCAGATGGCAGATCCTTGCTGCTTGTGTCCGCTTCGAGTCTGTCCGAACTGAGCGGGAGCATGTGTACCCCGGTCAGGTTCCTGGCAGCATCATAGTCAAGGCTTAATACCTTCTTCTTCTCCCAGTAGCGGAGCGCTCTCATGACGTCCTTCTCGGTATAGTTAAAACGATCGGCAATGTCCGATATCCCTGTTGACATATGTGCGCTGAGCATACGTGTCAGATACAGATATATCTTAAGCTGAGCGTCGTTGGCGTCCTCCATGTACTCATCGATAAAGCGGTTGGACACAACCGTAAAATCAGCATAGTTATCCTGATAAATGTTAAAATTCCCCATATGTATTTCACCATTCCATTAGTTTAGCGATCATGATTATAGCATCATAACCGGACATTCAAAATGGTAAAACTCACGAAACCGATCTGCGGGCTTATCCACAGATTCGCGATATACCTGTGGATAAATTATCCCGCCCTTGTCTAAAGCCTTGTCTTACGTAATCCGGCGAAAAAAAATATCCACATCCCATTGTGGAAAAACCACTCATTCGGAATGTGGATACTGTGGATTACGTTCTCTTTATCAACGACTCGCCGATGTTTACGACATCTCCCGCGCCCATCGTTATCAACATGTCATTCTTTGTGCAATTTTGCAGAACGAATTTTTCAATGTCATGAAAATCGGATATGTGGTGACATGACGTACGCTTGCTCCTGATGAGTTTCATCAGCGTGGCCGAACTGATCCCGAGATCGTCCGTCTCACGGGCCGCATATATATCGGTAAGGATCACGTGGTCCGCCGGTGCGAGGGCTTCCGCAAAATCACCCATCAGGGCTTTGGTCCTGGAATAGGTATGCGGCTGGAAGATGACCCAGAGCTCGTTATGCGGAACCTTCAGAGCCGTATCGATGGTCGCGCGTATCTCGGTCGGATGGTGAGCGTAATCATCATATACATGGAATGTGCCGGTCTTGTCCGAAGTCTGGACGTCGCCCTTATATTCGAATCTGCGCTTCGACCCTCTGAAGCAGGAGATCGTCTTTAAAGTGATGTCGGAGTCGATGCCGAGGTGGTCGGCCAGGGCGATCGCCGCGAGTGAATTATATACATTATGAAGACCGGGAACTCCCACATGACATCGGCGCCCCGAATCTTCGGTCCCGCGCATTACCGTGTAGGTAGCGTGAGCATTCTCGTCGAGAACGATGTCCTTGGCAAAATAGTCGCTGGACTCGTCGTGTCCGGTCGTGATGATCTTGCACTTAAGACCTGCGGTAAACTTATGCAGGTTCGGGATGTCGCCGTTTATGATCAGAAGTCCGTCATCCGGGATAAGGGCCGCGAATTCGTGGAACGAATGTCTGATATCGCTTAAGTCCTTGAAGAAATCCAGATGGTCGGCATCTATATTAAGGATGATACCGATCCTCGGGAAAAAGTGCAGGAAGCTGTTGGTATACTCGCAGGCTTCGGTCACGAACTGAGTTCCTTTTCCTATGCGGAAGTTTCCGCCGATCGAAGGAAGTATGCCGCCGATGGACAGCGTCGGATCCGTATCTGCCGCGAGCAGGATCTCGGAGATCATTGAAGTCGTGGTCGTTTTGCCGTGGGTACCGCTTACGGCTATCGGGCACTCATAAGTCTTCATGACGAGGCCCAGGAGCTCGGCACGTGAGAGTACCGTGATGCCGCG
>JAEEGL011891057.1_pt1 | contig 26887 bp, 21 predicted proteins | sample 9134231 | NCBI WGS metagenome assembly JAEEGL01 (sample SAMN16246548, study PRJNA631951) | gut metagenome | biome: gut microbiome; feature: rumen; material: fiber-attached | host: Bos | place: Iran: Karaj | collected 2018-10 | reverse complement strand
GAGAAAACAGGTTTGCCAGAGTATTTGATAAACTGGTTGATGATTGTCTCCTCGTAGTCGAATTTCTTGCTTTCAAAACGTGCGAAACTTCTTACTCCAATAATGTCGCAGAATGATGCCATCACAGGAATAGCCTCAAGCAAGTGCTCGCTCTTGTCGCCATCCATGATCACACCTCGCTCTGTCTCAAGTTTCCATGCTCCTTGGTTCACGTCCAACACCATTGTGTTCATACCAAGGTTCATGCCAGCTTTCTGTGTAGACAAGCGTGTACGCAAACTGTTGTTGAAGAATACCATAAGCAAAGTCTTGTTCTCTCCAAGATGCTTGTATCCAAATCTGTTTTTCTTTACTTCCAACGCTTCCTTAACGGCTGCGTTCAAATCGCCAAGATCTTTGACGCCTGTATAATATCTCATCTTTTTAAAATTATAAATTATAAATGCGTAATGCGAAATTAATTTGTCGCATTTTGCATTTTTTTCTTGTCTATATTTAGTTTGGCAGTTTTTGTTATACTAGTTAGAATCGCAATCAACTCCTTACAATCAGTAATCATAGACTGAAACTGAAAAGGAGTGATATATTTTGTCCTCTCTAGTAGAGTAAGCCAATATTCAGTTTCGCTAGCCTCTTTCAATGAAATACTCATTTTAGAAATAAAGTCAGCGTTGCTTTGACCTCTTACCGCCTCTTTTATGTTCGCTCCAATGCTAGTGCCACTTCTTACCATTTGCTTTGAAAGTATATATTCTTTACTCTCAAATGTTAGATGCTTGTATAGTTCAATGCATTTTACTGCAAAATCCAAACTTTTTGACTCAACAATATTCTCCTTCATTCATAATCCTCCTGTATTTATTCTAATCCATTTATTTTTTTTATTTAGCATTTAGCATTTAGCATTTAGCATTTAGCATTTAGCATTTAGCATTTAGCATTTAGCATTTAGCATTTAGCATTATTTCCTCACTTGTCCGTTTCCTTCAATCACCCATTTGTATGTGGTGATCTCCTCAAGTGCCATCGGACCACGGGCATGAAGCTTCTGTGTAGAGATTCCGATCTCTGCTCCAAGTCCGAACTGGGCTCCGTCGGTGAAACTTGTTGGTGCGTTCTGGTAGACGCATGCGGCATCCACCAACTGGACGTATTTTGCCAACGCTGCAGGATCTTCACTGATGATGGCTTCTGAGTGTTTGGATGAATAAGTGCTCACATGCTCAATCGCACCGTCGATATCATCGACAGTCTTGATTGCCATCTTGTAGTCTTGGAACTCACAACCGAAATCGTCCGCAGTAGCGTGGTTCTTCAATTCTGCAGGATACTGTTTAAGCGCGGCAAACGACGCATCGTCGCAATAAAGCTTTACATTGCTTGCAGCAAGAGGAGCACATAGGGCATCGATGTCGCATAGGCGGTCTTTGTGGATGATCAGACAGTCGAGAGCGTTGCAGACACTCACACGGCGAGTCTTTCCGTTGTTGACGATTGCTTTTCCTTTCTCCAAATCTCCAGCTTTGTCGAAATATGTGTGGACAACTCCTGCTCCTGTCTCAATGACATTCACTTTCGCGTTCTCTCGTACAAATTTGATCAGACCTGCGCTTCCTCGAGGAATAAGAAGGTCGACGTAATCACGAGCAGCAAGCAAATCAGCTGTCGCCTCACGACCTGCTGGCATAAGAGCTACGATATCTGGGTTGACATTGTTCTTCTTCAATACGTTGTGGATGACATTGACAATCGCAGTGTTGCTGTCGAACGCGTCTGTTCCTCCTTTTAATACACATGCGTTGCCTGATTTCAAACATAGGCTGAACACATCGAATGTCACGTTTGGACGAGCCTCATAGATGATTCCGATCACACCGAATGGCACACTCACACGTTTGATCTTCAGACCGTTTGGCAGTGTGTTCTCCTTTGATGTTTTTCCAAGTGGTGAAGGTAGGGTAGCGACGTTGCGGATGTCGGATGCAATTCCGTCTATACGATCTTTGGTCAGTTTCAATCTGTCGTACATTGGATTGGCAGGATCCATCTTTGCCAAATCTTTTTCGTTGGCTGCCAGGATCTCTGTGCAGTTGCTTTCTGCAGCGTCTGCCAAATCACGAAGAATATCGTTGATCTTGTTTTCAGTCAGAAGGTTCAGTTCCGCTGATGCCTTCTGCACCTTTTTGAAAATATCTATATTGCTCATATTCTTTTATTTACCATTTAAAAATATCCTCTTTGCATAAAGGTCTTTCTTCTTCTCTCCAATTGAATCCTCTCAATTTTTGCTCTTTCTCCGACATTCTGCCCGGCGGATACATTTTGCCTTTCGATTCCGGAGTCATTTTTATCCTGTCCATTTTTCTGTTGACAAGGAAGATGGTGAGCATCTGACCTTCACACTTATTTATTCCGATCAGTTTGTTGTATTCGTCTTGTGCGTAGTAAAGCGACATGGCGTTGCCGATCATGTCAAGCTTGTCGAGATAACTGTTCTTGAAGTAGCCTTTTGCCTCACGGCCGTTTAGCTGGTCGTAGCAGTCCACAGCTTGCTGTTGAATCACGAATGCGTTGCCACGGATGTGCATCCAGTTCGGCTTGTTGTCTTTAGTGAAAATCTTGATTGTGTCACCTGTTATCTGACTCTCGTCCGACCATAAGACGGGATTTCCGTCCAGACGGATCAAAGAATCCAATTCTATATAAGTCATTGAATCTCCTTTCGCCTGCATGTCGTTGCTGAAAAGTTTCACGTGATGGAAAGCGTAAAGCTCTCTTTTAGTTGTGTCGACGGTAGACTGACGATACTTGATTGTGTCGCCATGCACAAACATGGTGTCATCCGGGTTTGTGAAGTCCATCATGCAGGCTCTGCCTACAACGATACCTTTGCCGGGATTGTTTTGCATCCAAGCGTAATCGCCGGAAAAACCAGTGTGAGTGGAATCGTCGAGAGCCAACGCGTCGCCCCACATCTCCACCGTATTTGTCAGACTGGAGAAATAGATGGAATCGGCTGTCATTTTACCTCCGTTTTTGTTAGTCAGGACGGAATGGTTGTAAAGACGGCCGTATCTGTCCACTGTGTTGGTCCATGCGTGAGTTGTCTCTATCGTGTAGTCAGTGTGGTAGATTGTCGACGGACCGAACACGGATGAAATGTTCTGCTTCTGGTCGAACTTTAGAGAGTCTGTGAGGATTTTTGTCTCTCCGCTAAGCATAGTCACGTCGCCCTTGAAGAACGAGACTTTTGAACTTGGGTAGTAGTAGCCTTTCTTTGAGACAATATCAAATTGAGGGTCGACGAGGTGGCCTCCGTCAGCGTAATAGCCGTAGTTGGCATCTCTGTAGAAATCAAGCCAGTCTGTTGTAAGTGTCATGCCTCCGTTGCGGAGTACCACTCCTCCACGCACTTTTATTATTCGGGTGTTTCCATCGTAATACATCGTGTTGGACACCATTGTCATAGTGTCCTGCACCACACGGCAATTGCCGAATGCGTCAAACGAATTGTTTGTATCGTAGAAGTATGCGCTGTCGCAGTACATCACAGCGTTCTCGTGGCGGAATCGTACATTGCCGCGTAGAATCTGATAGTCACGGCCATGCTCCTTGTCGAACGACAACTCCTCGCTGTTTTCCAGGATCACATTGGTCGCTGCGTTAGCTGACACTGCAAAAATGCACAATAATAAAAATAGATATGTCTTTTTAAGTAGACTCATTGTCGCTTTGTATCGTGACTTTTATTTTATCCAACCTTCATGCTCGAAGTCGCACTTTTTCCAGTTTTCATCAATGCGGACGTAAGTGTCTTTCTGCTTCTTCGCAATCCAGCTGTTTAATTTCTCCTGTTTCTTGTGAGCCTCGTACATCTGCTTAAGCAGAGCGAAGTCGTGGCTCATGTTAGCCTTGTGAGCTTTTATCTTACTTTTCAGTTTGGCGATGCAATAAACGGTTTTTCCAGAACGGTCGACCATAAGGAATGGCTTTGAAATCTGTCCTTCTTCCAAAGAGTAGACAGCTCTACCGACCTCCTGAGGAAGCTCCTGCATCTCATGCTTTGTCGTCCCTGTCTGCATGTTTGTGAGTATGCCGGAACAGTTGCGAGTGTTTTTGTCTGTAGAGTAGAGTGCCACACACTGCTCGAATGTGAACTTTTTGTCGTTAATGATCTGGGCGATACTGTCGATGCGTGCTTTTGCCTTGTTCATATTCTCCAAAGAAGCTTTTGGCTTTAGCAGGATATGACGAGTGTTCACTTTCTCATCTTTTCTTTCGATAAGTTGGATCAAGTGGAATCCGAACTCGCTCTCCACAATCTTTGAGATTTTTCCTGGCTCATACATGGCAAATGCGACGTCGGCATATTCTTTTACCAACTGACCTCTTCCCATGAATCCAAGTTCACCGCCTCTTTTGGCACTTTCCGCGTCTTCAGAGTAGAAGATCGCCAATGTTGAGAATGACGTGCTACCGTCGTCGCAACGTTTCTGGAAATCACGAAGTTTATCCTTTACCTCTTCTATTTCCTCTTTTGTGATGAAAGGCTCGACTGTCAGGATCTGCACCTCCACCTGGTTAGGTATACTTGGCAGACTGTCTTCTGGCAGACTGTTGGCGAATTTACGGATTTCTGCTGGAGTCGACTGGATAGTTCCGACAACTTTGTTTTGCACCTGCTGCACCAATTGCTGAGTGCGGACCATCTCTTTCAGTTCTGTGCGGATATCCTCATAGTCTTTCATGAAATATTCCGCAAGTTTGTCTTTTGAACCGATTTGTCCGACCATATAGTTGAGACGCATCTCGACCTGCTGGTCTACAGATTTTTCGTCTGCTTCAATACTGTCGATTTTTGCTTGGTCGAGGAACAACTTAGTAAGGGCCATCTGCTCTGGAATGTAGCAGTATGGGTCGCCTTTGATTTTTTCACCTTCCATCTGCATACGGATTTTTTGTTCCTCCACGTCAGACTTCAGGATGATTTCGTCGCCGACAATCCAAGCGATTTCGTCCACTATGTTGTTCTGTGAAAATGCTGAAAAAGCTATGTTCAGCAAAGTCAATATTGAAATAAACTTTATTTTTTTCATTTTTTCTCGTTTCTGATCAAAGCACCTGACGAGATAGCTTCGTTGTAAGCGTCATCAGCCAGTTTGCGTAGGAAATTAGCCTTTTTCTGTTCTATCATCATGTTTTCGATTCTCTCCTTTACGTAGACGAAAGGCTGTCTGTCTCCCACTTTGATGTGGTCTTGGACGATAAGAATGTAAACATTTTCTTCATCAGTGCTTTCAAAATGGTTTTTATGCTCAAATGAGTGAGTACGGGAAATGTCGTACATGCCTAGACGCTGGACTGCTGCGATAGGAGTCCATTCATTGTCGAAGTATTTGATTTTCAAACCATATTTTGTGGCTATCGGTTCAATCGCGCTGATGCTTATGTCTGAATATTTAAGCAGACTGTTTATTTCATTCTTTGCCTGAGATTTCACAGGCATAGTTATGAAAATACCATTGAACAATGTTTCATGAGCAGTGTAAAGTTCAGGATTGTTGTTGTAGAAATCCTGGAGCTCAGATTCTTTGATAGGGTTGCTGAGTTTGTCGTGAATCAAGTGTTGCTGGTACTCGTATATCATTAGAGACTTACGATATTTCTCTACAAGCAAATCCACTTCTTCTGTCTCAGTGATGTTTTCCTCAGCTTTCAGGTATAGAAGTTCTTCTACAGCCCAGTTGCGGATGTAGTTTTCGATGCTCTTCACACTGTCTTCATACGACATGTCTGGATGAAGGACACTCTTGACTTCGTCTTCGTATAAAGGTTTGCCGTTTAATTCAGCGATTGGCTCGACTCCTTTCCCGAAGTATTTACATGACGAAAAGCAGCACATAGAAAAAAGTGCTGCTATTCCGGTCAGTGTTATTGTTTTTCTTACAATTATATTTCTAGTGTGTGCCATTTTAATGGTTGTTCACTGTTTTGTATATGTCTTCTTTAATGACAACTGGATAGGTTTCTCGGATGTCTTTAATCCAATTCTTTTCCAATTCTTTTTGGTAATCAGCAATTACCTTGCCTTTTACAGAAGTGTGCCATTGTGGAGTTTGGGATTCATTTCCGTATAAGTAGACAAGAGGGTATTTTTCTAATTCTACTGTTGAATCCGCTGGAATCGTTTTGAAATAATATTTGTCCAAAATGGCATACTCTCCAGCATCCCATGCACCTCTCTTTGAAGTGTATCCTTTCTTAACTTCTTTTTTTACTAAGTCGTAGAAGTTGCAAGCCTCCATGTTTGGATTCTTAGCGGCAAGATTCTTTATCTTTTTCAATGTGTCTTTGTTTGCCACAGAGTAGACTATGCCGACCCATTTAGGCTTTTCAAATTGATAGTTCCCTTTATTTTCACGGAAGAATTTAGTCAGACTGTCAAGTTTTGTTGATCTGTGTCCCCAAACGTTGAACTCGCTTGCCGCATAAACCAATAGTCCGTCGTTATATTCTTTTAGGGCGTATACGAATTCTTTATTGTTTTTGGCGATTCCTTTGAGTTCTTGGTTCAAAGCGTCAAGGTCTACTTTGTCGCAGATGAATCTGATCAGGTTCTGCTTGTACGACAAGTTTGTGTCAATTGGAACTTCTGTCCTGATAAACTTGTCAACGGCCCTTTTTGTGTATGATGCATGGAATTTAAGGAATTCATTTTTGAACAGATCGGTTGAGATGGCATCTCCATTGTAGTAGTACCATGCTCCATCGACTTTCTTCAATGTATCACTCATTGCATTAGGATCCGTATCTTTATATTTTGATACAAGATTTATAATTGAGTCGTTAAGCAAGAATCCACGTTTTTCTCGAAGATTGACAGCAACTTTTCCTTTGATCGCTTCGTAACGGTCTCCGTTCATCACCTTTTTCTTCAATTCTTCATATTTAGCACTATCGAGAGGCACTGCAGTTTCCATCTCGTTAACTTTGAAAATGTGGTTTCCGAACGAACTTCTGAATTTCTGGATGTCCCCTACAGGCATTTTGAAAATCTTGTCGACTACTTCCTGTGGGTATGTTCCGTCATTCTTTACAATACCCATATCTCCCTTGTCTTTTTTTGCATTGCCTTTCATCGAGTACTTCTTCACGACTTTGTCGAATTTCTTGCTCTTTTTAGCAATCGCAAAAATTGAGTCTACGTAAGATTCTTTTGTCTCCAATGGAAAGAATATTTCCTGAGCTTTTACGCTGATTGGTTTCGGACGACGGTCATGTATATAGATGATGTGGTATCCGTATTGAGTCGTGAATGGCTCGCTGAATTCTCCCACAGGAGTGTTGTATGCGGCAGTCTCAAAGTTGTAAACCATGTCGAAAGCGGAGAATTCACCAAGAAAACCTCCTCTTACAGCACTTCCGCAATCTGAATTCTTTTTAGCTAGGTCAAAGAATTTCTCTCCTTTTTTAAGACGGGAGTATATATCCTCTATCTTTTTTCTGGATTTCTCGTTCACTCCTTTGATAAGGATATGGCTTGCTGTGATATATTCCTGTTCACGCTTGTAAGCTTCGTTAATGAATTGTTTCTCCAAATCATTGTCTATCAGATATGGATATGCCAAGTGCTTGGTGTAAGCTTGGATTTCGTTAACGTATGTGTTGAGCTTCAAATTTGGGAATTTCTTTGTCGCGTCAAATGCTTTTAGCTTGTAGTTGATAAACAACTCTTTGTAGTCGTCCTTGCTCATAGGACCATCAAGAGAGATGTTGTTGTTTTTATTGTACATGTACTCAAACTCACCTCTTGTGATTGTGTCAAATCTGTATTCTTCTGTACCTACAATCATAAGGACTGGATCATCAGATCTGTTTATTGATTTCATCAACCCGGCTACATCAATATCAATTGCGGATGCACTAATGCTTGTTAATGCACAAACAGATGCTATGTATTTTGCTATGTTCATTTTTTATCTCTTTGTTTTTTGTTTTTGCAAATCTATCACTTTTTTCTCTTTATTCATAATGAATTTTTATTTTGCACCGTAAAGAGATGGTGTTTTTGGTAAAATAAACATATATATTCCCTTATTTTCTGTTTTCCAACATTATTTGTTGACTTTTTTCCTTATATTTGTCGCCGATAAAATTAAATATGCTAAATGGTTTGTGGCGAGGTATGTATCACTGTTGTAAAAGGGGGTGAGGATGTTTCGGCCATGAATATAATCCTTTTTTGATGGCAACATTCGAAGAATTGGGTTTCAAAGATGAAATCCTAAAGGCTGTTTCCGACATGGGTTTTGTCGAAGCAATGCCGATCCAAGAGAAGGTGACTCCTTTCTTGCTTAGTGATGACGATAGAGATTTAGTGGCTTTGGCCCAAACCGGAACTGGCAAGACTGCTGGTTTTGGACTTCCTGTACTTCAACTCACTGATGATTCCCGCAATCAGATTCAAACGTTGATCCTTGCTCCTACACGTGAATTGTGTGTGCAGATCAGCAATGATTTGAAAAATTTCGCAAAGTATACTAAGGTTAAGGTTGTGCCTGTTTATGGTGGTGAGAGTATCATCCGCCAGTTTAAGGACCTTGATGTCCAGCCTCAAATCCTTGTGGCTACTCCTGGTCGTCTTATCGATCTTATAGAGAGAAAGAAAGTGCATCTTGAAAATGTGAAGTTCCTTGTCCTTGATGAGGCTGACGAGATGCTCAACATGGGTTTCAAAGAGGATATCGAAAGAATCTTCAGTGAGATACCAGAAGACCACCGTACTCTTCTTTTCTCTGCCACAATGCCTAGAGAAATTGCCAATATTGCGAAAAACTACATGAAGAATCATGTTGAGATCGCAATCGGCAAGAAAAATTCTGGTTCGGAAAACGTGAGCCATATTTATTATATGGTTGCGGCTAAGAATCGTTACGCTTGTTTGAAGCGTGTGGTCGACCTTAACCCTGATATCTATGGAATTGTGTTCTGCCGCACACGTCAGGAGACTAAAGATATAGCTGAGGCTTTGATGAAGGACGGCTACAATGCAGATGCTCTTCATGGTGATTTGTCGCAGGCTCAGCGTGACGCTGTGATGCAGAAATTCAGAATCAAGAATCTTCAGCTGTTGGTGGCAACGGATGTCGCTGCACGTGGTTTGGACGTGAATAATTTGACTCATGTTATCAACTATTGCTTGCCTGACGATGTGGAAAGCTACACTCACAGAAGTGGACGTACAGGTAGAGCTGGTAAAAAGGGTGTCTCTATAAGCATCCTTCATTTGCGTGAGAAAAGCAAAATCCGTGAGATAGAGAAGATCATCGGCAAAGAGTTCGAAAGAAAAGATGTCCCTTCTGGAATTGAAGTATGTTCCGCTCAGTTGAAGTCTATCCTGAATAAGTTGAAGACTGTTGAAATCAATGAGGATCAGATTTCGCAATATTTGGATATGGCGTACTCTGAACTTGATGGAATGAGTCGTGAGGATATCATCAAACATTTTGTTTCATTGCAGTTCAACCAGTTTATCGAGTATTATAAGGATGCTGAGGATCTTAATATCGCAGAGCGTCCGGAGCGTGGCGGTCGTGATAGAAAGGGTAGACGTGGGGATGACGATAAGTCGGAAGGCAAGGAGAAGAAGGGATTGCGTGGAGGTTACACTCGCCCTGATTACACACGTCTGAAAATCAACAAGGGAGAAAATATCGGCATGACTCCAAAGAAAGTGCTCGGCCTTATCAACGACACAGTCAACGATAAGAAAATCAGCATCCGTGATATAGAAATCACTCCTCGTTACACATTCTTTGATGTTCCGAACTCTCACGTGCAGAAGATGTTCAAGGCATTCAGTGAGGTACACCGTGGCAGTGATATTGTCTTGGCTGAGGTGCAGGGAGAACAGCGTGGACGCAGCCGTAACAGCGAAAGACGAAACAAAGATTTTGGAGACAAGAACTTCGGTGGCGGAAAACGCAAGCATGACGAGGATGAATGGGCTTACCAGAAGCCTAGACGTGATCGTAAGGGTGCCCCTACCGACAATAGAAAACGTAAGAAGGAAGGGCAACGTCGCAATAAATTTAATTGACGAAGGTTGATATGATGGAGAATCAATAACCTACCATCAATCATCAACCATCAACCATCAACCATTTGGAAGACAAGTATCTGACAATCAGTGCTCCGGCAGAGGGCTTATATAAAGAAAAAGGCAGTAAGTTTATTGCTTTTGCTATTCCTGTGTCAAATGTCGAGCAGATAAAAGAGATACTTGAAGAGAAACGTAAGGAACATCACGATGCCCGACATGTCTGCTATGCCTACATACTTGGTGTAGACAAAGCGGATTACCGTTCAAATGATGATGGTGAACCATCGGGGACGGCGGGGCGTCCGATCCTTGGATCTCTTCTTTCCGCGGGAGTGACGAATGTCCTGATTGCTGTGGTGCGCTATTTCGGAGGCACAAAACTAGGGACGAGCGGATTGATAAACGCATATAAAGTAGCGTCGGCTGATGCTTTGGAAAATGCGGAAATCATAGAGAAGACGGTGGATGAGGAGATCCATATCTTGTTTGACTACTTGGTGATGAACGATGTGATGAAGATAATCAAGGATGTGGCTCCACAGGTTCTGTCACAACAGTTCGACAACAGTTGCAGAATGGTCCTTTCTATACGTAAGGGGGATGCTCCAAATTTGATTGAAAGGTTGAAAAAGGTGGAATCACTAATAATTGAAGACTGATATGAAAAAAATCATTATTTTGACATTATTCTTTTTGACGTCTTCTTTGGCAATGTCGCAAGAGTCGAAAAAAAAGAAGAAAACAAGTTCGGCTGAAATAATTGCTAATATATTGTCGAATACTGGTGGTGGTTATTCCTACGATACGGACGGCAATGGCAAATCTCAGGGATTTTGGGTTAGCACAGGATATACATTCCATGTGGATGAAAAATTGACTGTCTCTCCTCGTCTGGTTTATAACTGGGACAATTTCAGTTGTGATGGTGGCTATTCGGCAGAGTATAAATCATTGCGAGTTCCGGTAAGAGCTGATTATAGCCTTATCAACAATGGCACATTCGGGGTAGGAGCCTACGGAGGAATGGATGCGGAGAAGATAATGAGGGTGTCCAACAACAATTATGATTTTGATGTCAGACCAGTCCAGTGTTCTGTTTTCGCTGGCGCTTCCATGCGAATAGCAAACAGAATTTCTGCCAATGTCGGTTATCGAGTAGGGTTGCTTTCTTTTTATAAGGATGGTACCGGAAGAAGCAAAGGTTTTGAGTTTTCATTCAATTTCTAACAATAAAGAATCGGTTTTTGAAATAAAAAAACTAATTTTGACGGAGTTTTATAATTATTTTAAGTCAATGAGTTTTAGTTCAGACGCAAATAAGATTTTTGATCAGGTTGTCGCAGATTATCACAAGAGCGACGACGTTAACGCACAGATGAAGAACCCGTATCAGGCAGGTACGATTGAGTCTGTGTTATATTTGAAGAATTGGATTGATTCTGTTCAGTGGCATTTGGAGGATATTATCCGTGATCCACAGATTGATCCAGTCGAGGCATTGAAGATTAAGCGTCGTATCGATAAGTCGAACCAGGATCGTACAGACTTGGTAGAGAGAATAGACAGCTATTTCTTGGAGAAATATTCATCGGTGAAAGTAAAACCGACTGCTGTTATCAACACAGAGTCGCCAGCTTGGGCTATCGACCGTCTTTCAATTTTGGCGTTGAAGATATATCATATGCAGGTTGAGGTCGACCGTAAGGATGTTGACGCGTCACATATCGATGCGTGCCAGAAAAAGCTTGATGTCCTTTTGGAGCAAAGAGTCGATTTGTCGTCAGCTATCGATCAGTTGATTTCAGATATAGAAAATGGAGATCGCTACATGAAGGTCTATAAACAGATGAAGATGTACAACGATCCGAATCTTAATCCTGTGCTTTACGCATCTGGCAAATAAGATATGGCAAAGAGAGTGTTGTTGATGAGATTGTCGGCGATGGGCGACGTTGCGATGACGGTGCCTGTTGTGGCTTCGTTTGCCAAAGCTTATCCTGACATCAATATCACAATGCTTTCCACACCACGTTTCCAACCTTTGTTTGCAAACATCCCAAATCTTAAATTTGTCGGGGTCGACAAGACCGGACGCCATAAAGGAATCCGTGGACTGTGGCGATTGAGTAAGGAGATCACTGCTGATGGCGATTTTGATCAGATGATTGACCTTCATGATGTGCTGCGAAGTAAAATGCTCCGCACAATCATGCGTTTCAGGGGCTCTGATGTGATTGTAGTTGATAAAGGCAGAGAAGAGAAGAAAGCTTTGGTGTCTGGGAAAAACAAGTCTCAGCTGAAACAGATGGTCCAGCGTTATCATGAAACGTTTGAGAAGGCTGGCTATAAGTTTGATCTCAGCTACGATGGCTATGATTCAGACGCATCTTCAGATTTCAGCGAGGAGTTGAACCTAACATCACACATATTTAATATAGGAATAGCACCGTTCGCCCAGCATGAAGGGAAAATCTATCCTTTGGATAAAATGGAACAGGTGGTACGGACGTTGTCTGAACGAAATATAGGAGTTTATCTTTTTGGCGGTGGCAAAAAAGAAGAAGACGTGTTCAATTCGTGGGTAGGAAAATATCCCAACGTCGCATCTCTGGCAGGAAAATATAAATTGCAGGAAGAGATGGCCGCGATGAAGAGTATGGATCTCATGCTCACAATGGATTCCGCAAACATGCATCTTGCGTCATTATGTGGGGTGAAGGTAGTCTCAATTTGGGGGGCGACTCATCCGTATATGGGATTCTATGGATATGGTCAGGATCCGCAAAACGCTATTGTCGCCAATCTTGACTGCCAGCCTTGTTCGGCATACGGCAACAAACCGTGCAGATTCGGTGATATGAGATGTATGACACAGATAAAGCCGGAATCTGTATGCGACAAGATTTTGAAAATACTTAATATAAAAGAGTAAGAATAAATATCGTTTGCATAAAACGAAAACATAGATAAATAATGGAAAAAATAATCTTAACAGGAGACAGACCAACTGGCAAATTGCACCTCGGTCATTACGTAGGATCGTTGAAGAGACGTGTCGAGTTGCAGAATTCTGGATTGTATGACAAAATATTCATCATGATAGCCGACGCTCAGGCGTTGACAGACAATGCGGACAATCCGGAGAAAGTGCGCCAGAATATCATAGAGGTGGCGTTAGACTATCTTTCTGTAGGTTTGGATCCGACAAAGTCGACTATCTTCATTCAGAGTCAGGTGGCTGAACTATGTGAGTTGGCCTTTTATTATATGAATCTTGTCACAGTATCTCGTTTGCAGCGTAATCCTACGGTAAAGACAGAGATCAAGATGCGTAATTTTGAGGCAAACATTCCTGTAGGATTCTTCTGCTATCCTATCTCTCAGGCTGCTGATATCACAGCGTTCAAGGCTACGACAGTCCCAGTAGGAGAGGATCAGGCTCCGATGATTGAGCAGACTCGCGAGATTGTCAATAGATTCAATAATATCTATGGAGAGACGTTGGTGGAACCAAACATACTTTTGCCAGATAATGCGGCTTGCCTGCGTTTGCCTGGAACAGATGGCAAGGCGAAGATGAGTAAGTCTCTTGGCAACTGTATATATCTTTCAGATACAGAAGCAGATGTCCAGAAGAAGGTGAAATCGATGTTCACAGACCCGACACATTTGAAAGTGTCTGATCCTGGAAAACTAGAGGGAAATGCCGTCTTCACATATCTAGACGCATTCAGCCGTGACGAGCATTTCGCTGAGTTCCTTCCTGAGTATGCAAATTTGCAGGAACTGAAAGACCATTACACAAGAGGTGGACTAGGAGACATGAAGGTGAAGATGTTCCTGAATTCAATCCTTCAGGAAGAGTTGAATCCGATCCGTGCAAGAAGAAAAGAGCTTGAAAAGGATATCGAGGAGATCTACAGAATCTTGAAGAAAGGTTCGGACGAGGCAAGAAAGGTGGCTGCACAAACATTATCGGATGTGCGCAGCGCGATGAAAATTAATTATTTCGACGACGCAGAATTAATCAAAGAGCAGGCAGCCAGATATAGAGCTGAGTAAAACGCTATATTAGGGGTCAGGAATTTGATTTGATTGTGGTTCTTGACCCCTTTTTTCTTTGTATATTACCTTCCGACAATAAACAACCGGAATATATGATGTCGGTTGTTCCTAATATCAGAAAGACGCATTTCTCATAAAATATACATTAATAAAGAAAGAAGTAAATTATTAATGTATTTTTCTACACAAACAACACTATTGTATAACCGTATTACAAACACTAATGCCAATGAAAATAATCAACAAAAGTTAACATTATCTGTAAAAATGTGTTAAATAACATTTTTGCTGCACTCTTTGTGAACACAAAGGGAAATTCTTTGTCTTATTATGCTAAATATATTAGTAAATTGAATATATTTGTCGCATTTTAGAGATAGAAAGTAAATAAAAATATTAATAAATAATTAACAAAAGGTAAAGATGAGGAAAGTTTTATTATCAGTCGCAATGATGTCCTCTGCACTTACTGTGATGGCTGCCGAAAGAACCATCAAGGGTGTTGTGAAAGATGCAGACCAAGGCGACCCTCTACCGTTCGCAAATGTAGTGATCAAGGGTACTACAGTCGGTACAAATACCGATATGGACGGTAACTACGAGATTGAGGTGCCAGAAGGTGCCGTTCTAGAGTTTTCTTACTCTGGTTATGACACACAGACAAGAAAGATTACTGCTAACACCAAGTCAGTGCTTAATGTAAGTTTGTCAGTTCCTACATTGGATGAGTTTGTCGTAACAGGTTACGGTATACAGAAGAAGACAGACGTAACAGGATCGGTATCTTCATTGAATGAGGCAAAACTAAAGGAGAGTGTAGCTACATCAATCGACCAGGCAATGGCAGGTCGTGTATCTGGTGTTAATGTAACATCTACATCAGGACAGCCAGGACAGGCAACATCTGTACGTGTGCGTGGTGTATCTACGTTGAATGGTTCAGCTGAGCCTTTGTACGTTGTCGATGGTATGCCAATCGGTGGTGGTGATGCATCACACTCGGCATCTACAAACCCATTGGCGTCAATCAACCCAGCGGATATCGTTTCTATGGACGTCTTGAAGGATGCCTCTGCAACAGCTATCTACGGATCACGTGCTGCTAATGGTGTCGTTATGATCACAACTCGTAAGGGTAAGAGTGGTGACGCTAAGATCTCATACGACGGAAGCTTCTCTTTGTCTCAGTTCACAAAGAGATACGACATGATGAATCTTAAGGAGTATGCAGAATATGTAGGCTCTGACGGATATAAGGCAAATATCAATCCTGAAACAAATGTGCTATTGACTAATCCAAGTGTATTGGGTGAGGGTACAGATTGGCAGGATGAGTTGTTCCGTAACGGTATCGGCCATAGCCATCAGGTAAGTGCTTCAGGTGGTAATGATAAAACTACATATAACATTTCAATGGGATACACTGGTCAGGACGGTGTTATGCTAAGCTCTGACTATAAGCGTATCAATGGACGTGTTAACTTGGAGTCTCAGGCTAAGGATTGGATGAAGGTTGGTATGAACGTAGGTGTTACTCGTCAGGAGAAGACAACTATCTACAATATCAAGAAGACAGACGCAACAGAAGCTTCAATTGGTAACAACGATCAGATTGATGAGTCTGTTATTATTCAGTCTTTGCTTTCTTTGCCAACATATTCACCATATACAGTAGATGGTAAGCCTTATGGACCACAGACTAATGATGGTGTTAAGATGAACCCTATCGCTGAGCTTAACATGTCTCCAGTAGAGAGAAATGAGTTCAATGTTTTGGGAACAGCTTTCGTTGACATCACATTGTTCGATAAGAAGAAGAAGGATCAGGAGAGATTGGATAAGATCGCTCAGGATGAGTCTGGTGATCCATCAGCTAAGGGAGAAAGAACTAAGCTTGGAGAGAACAGATTGTCTTGGAAGAACGAGTTCGGTATTGATGTGACAAATGCAGATGAGTCTCTATACAGACCATACTATCGCATCAATGATGCATTCCACCGTGATGCTGATGCAGCAAACTTGTCAACTGGAGATTACAAGAACAACTCAATCCGTTTCTCTTCTTACGCTACATGGTTGCGTGATTTCACTAAGAAGCAAAATTTGAACTTGATGGTTGGTACTGAGTTCAACAAGTATTCTTATGAAGGTTTGGTGATGAAATATTTCGGATATGAGGATGGCGCGTTCCCGTTGCCAACTGCAGCAACAGGAAATGCTTCAGTACAGTCTAACTTCAAGGGCGAGGGCTCAATGGCATCATTCTTCGGTCGTGGTGTATATAGCATTGCTGGAAAGTATATCCTTACTGCTACAGGACGTTTCGATGGTTCTTCTAACTTTGCACCAGGCAACAAGTGGGGATTCTTCCCTTCATTCAGCTTCGCTTGGCGTCTAGAGGAGGAAAAATGGGCTCAGGGAAAATTCAAGGATATCTTCTCTGCATTCAAGGTTCGTGCTGGTTACGGACAGACAGGTAACGCATCTTGTGCTCAGGCTCACTTGACTACTGTAAATAACATTGGTCAGTCTGGAACATATGGACCTGGAACATATACAAATCCTAATTTGACTTGGGAGACAAACTCAATGGTCAATATGGGTATTGACTTTGGTTTGCAGAAGAGCAAGTTGAACATTACAATCGATGGTTACTACAAGAAGAACAAGGATTTGCTTTTGAAGCAGGAACTTCCAACATATGTAGCTCAGAGCGATTACAAGTACATGGAGCCTTCATATGTAAATGCAGGTTCAATCCAGAATGTTGGTATGGATTTGCAGTTGAGCCGTCTATTTGAGAAAGATTTCAAGGATGGAAAACTTAAGTTCTCTTGGGAGTCTGACTTGACATTCTCTTTGGTACGTTCTAAGGTGCTTGATCTAGGTTCTTCATGTGAGGCAATCTACAACAACCCTCAGTACTCTTTGTTCTCTACAAAGTACAATATCAACAAGACTGTTGTTGATGAGGCTCCTGGTAAGTTCTGGGGTTACGAGTTTAAGGGTATCGCACAGAATCAGGAAGAGGCTGATGAGTATAATAAGCGTACAGGAAGAAACATTGGTGTTGGAGATATGATGCTTTCTGATGAGGAGACTTGGATTGGAGATCCAAACCCAGCATTCACAGCAGGTTGGTCTAACTCATTCTCTCTAGGACAGTGGACTTTGGGTATCCAGTTTAATGCAACTGTAGGTAACGATGTTTACAACCTAGTTCGTATGAAACTTGAGAACAATGCCGGTGATGCTAAGTGGTGGAACCAGTCAGCAGACGTTTTGAATTACGCTGTAGTTAAGGAGATCGATGGTAAGAAGGTTGTTGTCAACGACGCTTCAATCCCTGCTCCAACAGGTACAGATAAGGGACAGAAGTCAGTATCAGACCGTTATGTTGAGGATGGTTCATACTTGAGACTTCAGAACGTTGGTTTGACATACAGATTCCGTGACACTGCAAACAAGAAGTTGCACATCGAAGGTCTTCGTATTTCAGCTTCATGTTCTAATGTATGTACAATTACAGGATACTCAGGTTATGACCCAGAGAATCCAGGTGGTGCAACTCGTCAGGGTGTAGATGAGGCTCGTTACCCAAGCCCTCGTACTTACACTTTGGGCTTAGGCTTTAGTTTCTAATTCTAATGCAAGAGATAAAATATGAAAGCAATTTATAAATCAGCAGCTCTTTTATTTGGAGCAATGTCGCTTTTTTCTTCGTGTGAAGATTTCTTGACACGAGATCCTCAGGATTCATATTTGTTGGATGACTTTTTGAATTCAGAGGCAAGATTGGATGATTACACGAAACAGGTTCGTGGTCCGATGTCTTGGTTTGAATACGAACAAAAGTTCTCTTGGTGTGTAGGTGAAATTTACTCAGGTAACGTTTACCACAACTATGGAGATGAGGGAGAATTCCACTTCATGTCATTCGGTGCCAACAATGCTAATATTGCCAATGCATATACTTCATTGTATGCCGTAATTGCTAAGTGTAACCATATCATTGATGATGTTCCTGGCATCGCAGAGAAGAATGGACTTTCTCAGGAAGCTATAAATAAATGTATTGGTGAAGCTAAGATGTATCGTGGTATGGCTTACTTCTTCTTGGCTGAGTACTGGGGTGCTTCTCCTATCGTGCTTCACAATGCAGAGACAGTGTCAAAGGATGTGGCCTCAGAGATCACAAAGGCAGACAGAAAGACTTTGTATACTTTGATCGAGAAGGATTGGAAGGAGGCATACGATTTGCTTCCTGATGTACAGCAGAATGGCTGCCGTGCATGGAAGGCATCTGCGTCAGGTATGCTAACAAAGCTTTATGTGACTATGGCATCTTGTCGTAACCAGGTTGGTGATGATAATTCTTATGTATGTCCAGATCCTAATGGTTATTACGATAAGGCAATCGAGCAGGCTAACATAACTCTTGATCTTTGCAAGTATTTGGAGAAGGGCTATGAGGCTTATGACGCAATGTTCCAGCCTGAAACATTCAGTAAGGAGATTTTGTTCGCTTTGTTGTATGAGCAGGGTCCTTACGGAGCAGGAAGTGCACGTCAGGTTCAGTTCGCTAGATCTACACATGTTTCTGGTAATCAAAATGCATGGGGTGGAGAGAAGGGCTTGACAACTATGCTATTTGATTCATACGATAAGGAGCACGATATTCGTTTGAAAGCTACTTCTTACTACTTCGGACCAGATGACTCTTACTCAGATGCTCAGACAAAAGCTGATGCTTTGGCTGGTAAAGGACACTACTACATCATGGCTGATGGATCTAAGTACTATTACTTCTTGAATCCTGGCAAGAGCTTGTCTCAGGCAGAAAAAGAGCAGTTCTATGGTTCAGAGCCAATTTCGCAGGTGTTGAATCACTGTCGTAAGTTTGTTTATGGTGTTAAGGCTCTAGACAACGATATGTCTATCAATTTGACAATGCCTTTGCTTCGTGTCGCAGATGTATATCTTTTGAGAGCTGAGGCAAAAATGGGTAAGGAAACTGATGGAAATGTCGCAAATCCTTCTACAGCTGGTATTGAAGACGTTAATATCATTCGTGAGCGTGCAGGTTTGACTCCTATAGAGAAGATCTCTTTCTGTGAGCCAGATTCAGTGAGCGGAAATGGAAATGTTGCTTATGCTACAGTTTATGATACAGACAATAATCCAAAAGAGATTTCAGCAAACTGTGATCTATACCACGTTACATACGATTTGATGCTAGAGCGTCGTCATGAGTTTGCTCTTGAAAACCAGTGTTGGTTGGATATCAAGCGTTTGTATTACCGTAATCCAGAGGCTGCTGTTGATTACATCAAGAGCCAGGACCGTGGATTTATTTATGGTGAGAAGTTTGGTTCTGAGATCGCTGTTCCTCAGAAAAGAGCAGATTACCAGCGTATGTGCTTGAATCATGATCTTTCTGTTAAGGCTCATGAATTAAATCCTTCTTATGGAGTTCTTGATGCAGAGAAGGTTATTCAGATAGAAAAACTTCAGTTCTTCTTGCCTACTCCTGCTTCAGTTCCTAACACTGCAAATTACAAAAAAGTTGTAGATTACAGTGAGCAGATCTTGAATGGCTCATATAAGTATTAATTTGTGAAGAATCTTATTGTTGCGGTTGAAATCGCAAGAAAGTAAACCGCAATAATTTGTTTGATTTCAAAAAAGAGAAAAATGAATAAAACTAAATTTTATACAATCGGTCTTGTCGCTGGATCTTTGTTTGCTACGTCTTGCGATGATAGAGTAGATTGCGGTTGCGACTGCAACATGCCCACATTTGAAAAGTGGGAAATGCTGAAGCCAGGCGAAGAGAAAAGCGCGGATGGAACTGTGTCTTCAGGAAATGCAATTGTAGTTTGGGGTAAAAACCTTTCTGATATTACAGCAATTTCTTTTGGAGGTAAAAATGCAGAACTTCATCCAGCTTATATGGAAGACAACAAAATCGTTTTCCAGGTTCCTGAAAATATCTCTAAGAATTGTGTAGCTCATGTTACAACAGCTTCATGTGAGCAAGGATTTGATGTTGATATGTTGTCTGTCGTTGTCGCTCCTCCTTGTGTTGCTATGTGTGACAACGAAATGGCAGAAAAGACATTGAAAATCGTAGGAAACTCTTTGTTTGCTCCTCTTAAGGCTTTGTTCTTGGATAAAGATGGCAATCATACTCTTGAGGCTTCTACTGATAATGGTATGATCACAATTGATGATCCAAATCATGCTACAATCAAGATCCCTTCAGGAGTTGCTCCTTCAGGAAGAATTAAATTCGTTAGTGATGCGGGTGAGAGCGAGTCTAACTTCATTTTCCGTGATACAAGAAATATGTTGATTACTCTTGACGACCCTGATTATTTGGATTTGTTTAACCAGGATAAGCCAGATGCAGAACTTGATAACAAGCCGGCATTGGTTTCTGAGGGTGGAGTTTTGCATACAGAGAATAATACTTCTAATTTCGCTGTTTTCTGGAATAATGGTTACACAATATGGACATATGCTCCAACTGGAGCTGCAAATCCTGAAGGAAAACCAGCACCAGCTTTAACTCCTTTTGGTGTTTTCTCTGAGTCGATTTCTAAACACGAGACAACTTACAATGATTATGTAATCAAGTTTGAGGTGTTCGTACCTAAGTCAAATCCAATCAATGGTAATGGTCTAGCTATTGGTTTCTTCGGTGATAATCCTTGGGATGGTGATGAGGGAATTAGAGCATATTGCGCATTCTGGCAGCCTTCAAAGGCTACTTATGCTAAGGATAAGGATAATGTATGGCTGACTCCTCCTACTTGCGAAGATTGGAATTCAGGTGGCGATTGGTTGACTGTGACTATTCCAATGGATGAGGTTAAGTATGACTTCGGTCGTGCTTCATATACTCATTGTGCTCAGGATAACCGTCTGGGTGCAGGAGATGAAGTTTATAAAGGTTTTGGAGATAAGGAAAAAGGTTTGGCTTTCTTTGATAATGATTGGTATTCTAATGCAGACCCTCTTAACGAGGATGACGCAATGTATTTCCAGGGTCTTGGAATGATCTTTGGTTCTGATGACCAGCCAAACAAGGGATACAATAAGCAATTGATTGCTATCGATAACTTGCGTATCACTCCAAAAGATAACAATGGTGGTGTTTGGCCTTTGCTAAAGTGGGGTCAGTCTACTCGTGACTTCTATAACAATCCAATTACTTCTTGCAATAAGTAATCTGGACTATATAGTCAATAAAAAAAGAGACATCGAAAGGTGTCTCTTTTTTATTGATAATTGGTATAGTCTCCTTATATTATGTTGCTTATTTATACAGCAAGAGACTAAAAATGATGTTGTTAATCATGTTTTGTTGTTAAAATAATGATTTGTTTGTATTTTTTTTATGGCATGCTGTATGATTATTGAAAAAGATAGTATATTTGAGAAAAATAAATTTAATTATCGGTTATATGAACAAGTCGGAATTGGTAGATGCAATGGCATCAGCGTCTGGTCTAACTAAGACAGACAGCAAGAAGGCATTAGATGCTTTCATTAGTGTTGTTTCAGACACATTGAAAAAGGGTGATTCAGTCAATCTGACTGGTTTTGCTTCTTTGTCAGTTAAAGAGAAACCTGCTCGTACATGTCGCAACCCACGCACAGGTGAGCAGATGACTACAGAGGCTAAAAAGGTTGTAAACTTCAAAGCAGGAGCAGAACTTGCAGATGTAGTTCGTTACGGAAAATAATCCACTGCTATATGCAATCGAGATAAGAGGGTGTATCAAAATTAATGATTTTGATACACTTTCTTTTTATGATGAGATATCGCTTAGTTTTTAAGCTTTTTTACTGAATGAAAAACCAAAACCAAGTATAACTAACATTAAACCAAAATGATTAGAAACAAACTACGATGTGCCTTTCTTTCGGCATTTATCCTGATTGTCCCAACTTTAATGCATGCGAAAAATGCGGATATCAAGCGTGTGGAACTTGAAAAAACTTCTTCAAACGATTTCAAAATATGTAGCTCTATTGGGGAAAAGGGACTTCTTCTTGGCACTATAGAAAAAGAGAAACAAAAGGGTGCAGAGAAAAAACATGAGATCTGGACTATTACGAAAATGGATACTTTGCTAAACAACATTGCAAGTACAGACATCACTGTAGGATCGAATTGTCAAAGACGTTCGCTTGATGCCGATGGAAAATTCTTTCTTATAAGCTCGAATTTTGGAGCGACAAAATGGGGACATCAACGATATGAGATAACCATCCTCGATTATGATAAAATGACAACAACGAGGTATGATGGATCTATAGATAAGTATTTCCCAACATGGGAAGATCCTATGGTTCTAGGAGATTACCTTTATATGCTCGGTGAGGCATACTTCTCGCAGCCATTTATGCTCATTACAAACATCAAGACTGGAGAGTCGAACTTTGTCGACATCAATACACTCGACAAAAAGAAATATGCAATAATGTCTTATAATGTCGACAAAACGCATAATGAGGTGCATGTATTGACAAAGGAAAAAAATGGAAAAGAAGGATATGTCACAAAACTATATACATTTTCAGACGGTAAGAAAACCAATGAAATGTCATTCAACGTGAAGGGGGACAAGAAATATCCTGCGACTGCTTTTGTGTCGAAATTGAATGATGGAAACTATCTGTTCTCTGGTACATACTCATTGTCTGAGAACAGTAAAATGAAGGAGGCTGTAGGAATCTTTGTACTCAAGACCGACAGCAATGGAAAAACTCTATTTTCTACATTCACAAATTTCCTTGACCTAAAGAACTTCACTTCTTACATGTCAGACAAAAATAAAAGTGGAATAGAGGTAGAAAAAAGCAAAAGCGAAGCAAATGGTAAAGAACTTACAAAAGAGTACAATATTTTGCCATACAACGCCATTGAAAATGACGGAAAATATCTTCTGATTGGAGAGGCATACTATTCTGTTTGGGAAACAGAAGTAGATAAAAACGGTGTCTCTGGTTCTCGTTTTTTAGGATATAATTATACACACTACTTCATCGTAGAGTATAATAATGAGGGCAAAGTTGAGTGGAGCAATGCGGCGGAACTAAATGTAAAGATGATACCAGTCCGTATGAAACACTTGGCGGTAAACAAAGATGCTAACTCTTTGCAGATAGCATATCCTTCATATGGATGCGTGGTAAAGACATCTTATGGTTCAAATGGAGATGAAATTTCAACTGAAGAAATCAAATATGTGGGTGACGAGGAAACGTTAAGAAGATCCTTTGACTTAGACACGAAGTATTGGTACGGAAACCATTTTTTAGCTACTGGAAAATTGCTTACTAAGAGTAGTGATGGCAGAGAGAAGGTTTATAGCATACTCAAAATCACGTACTGATTCCTGGCTTTATATGTTGTAATAGGGCAATCTCTAGGGATTGCCCTTATATTATGAATACGCATCATTTCGTTAAGAATTAGATCAGGAGAAGTACTCATTAGCATAATAGCGGAACCCTTTCCTACAGCTGCGTTTAGTGAATGTCCGCAATGATATGGCTTATCGTCTATAATGAGAAATCTATCATGAAGCTCTTTTCTCCATTTGTATACTTTCACTTCTTGGATGTCCTTTTGTTGATTGTACTCATCTTGTAGTCTGGTCATTCCTGCACCCACCCCTTCTTTTCTAATTGTTCGGAAATCCCGAACAGTTGCTGTTTCTAATAATTCTTTTTCTGGGGAAATGTTTGAGATATGCTCGCTTATATTTCTGAATATAATCCAGTTGAATAGTCCAATTGATTATCCCTTACAATTGTGCATTATGAATTACGAATTCTGCATTGTTACACGCATGTCCGTGCGTATCTACGAGAGTTGGATTCATCAGATGTGTGGATGTCCGCAATTACGAATTACGCATTATGAATTGATTTTATTTCCTCGTAAATTTTGAATATTCCGACATTTTTATCATATTTACTTATGAAAATCAAAAAGGAGACTTTGTGTCGGAGAAGAATTTTGGGATGTAGACGCAAATCATTCCGTCTACAACAAAAAAAGAGATGCGATTCAGAATCACATCTCTTTGGGTTAAGCGCTTCTTCTAAGGCTTGAACTTAGGACCCCATGATTAACAGTCATGTGCTCTAACCAACTGAGCTAAAGAAGCATTCCGAAACTGTTTTACATCGGTTTCACGATGAGCGCTTCTTCTAAGGCTTGAACTTAGGACCCCATGATTAACAGTCATGTGCTCTAACCAACTGAGCTAAAGAAGCATTTTATGTTTTGCAGCCCTCCTCTCGAGAATTGCGATGCAAAAGTAGTGCCTTTTTTGAAAATAAGCAATATATTTGCTAAAAAAATAACGAAAAAATTGAAAATATTATGAAAATACTAGGTATAGGCAACTCATTGGTGGATATGTTGTGTCGTTTGCCCGATGAGACCATTATAAAAAAATATAATCTTCCTAAGGGAGGAATGCAATTGATAGATGATGAATTGGCATTAAAGATCTCTGATGACATCAAACATCTAGAGTGCCAGTTTGTGGCTGGAGGTTCCGCTGCCAACACAATCAGCGGTTTGGCTAATCTGGGAGCAGAAACAAGTTTTCTTGGCAAGATCGGCAACGATGAGGTAGGAAACTTTTTTGAGTCTGATCTTGTGAACTCTGAAATAGAGGCTCAGATGATTCGCTCGGAACTTCCTACTGGCCGTTGTATATCTCTTATCTCTCCGGATGGTGAGCGTACGATGTGCACTTGCCTTGGTGCGACGGGAACGTTCTCTGCTGATGATATCCGTCCTGAATATTTCAAGGGTGCGGATGTGTGCCATATCGGTGGTTATCTTGTGCAGAGTCATGATCTGATAGAGAAGGTGATGAAGACTGCGAAAGAGTGTGGCGCGAAGGTCTCTCTCGACTTGGCAAGCTACAATGTTGTGGATGAGAATTTTGATTTCATGCACTACCTTGCTAAGAATTATGTCGATATTGCTTTTGCTAATGAAGACGAGGGGCATTCGTTCACTAAGTGCGATGATTTGAAGCGTGCTGCGGAGATCATCTCTAAAGATATCGAGGTTGCGATCGTGAAGTGTGGAGCCAAAGGCGTTTGGACAAAGCGTGGCGACGAGATTGTGTTTGTCGAAGGCTTGAAAGGCAGGAATTGCATCGACACTACGGGAGCTGGAGACCTTTTTGCGTCGGGCTTCCTTTATGGCCTGATGGCGACTGGCAATATCACCGTCGCTGCCAAATACGGAACTATCGTTGGTGCGAATATAGTGGAGCATATAGGAACCAAGATGCCATCGGAAGTTTGGGATAACATCAAAAGTGAGTTTGCGAAGATATGATCAAAGCGGCTTTCTTCGACATCGACGGAACTCTAGTGAGCTTCAACACACATAAGATTCCAGACTCGTCATTAGATGCACTGAAACGTTTGCGTGAGGCAGGTGTCCGTCTTTTCATAGCAAGTGGACGTCACCGTGCAAGTATGGATAAGATTGAGCCGTATGCCGACCTTTTTGATGGCTATGTGATGGTGAATGGCGGACTTTGCACTTTGGGCGACGAGATTGTGCATAGCACTCTTATGTCAAAGAAGGATGTTAAGTTGTGGCTGGAATATATAAGGAAAGATCCCCGTTCCACATGTTTCGTGCTGCAGGACAAGATTGTGATCAACTTCATCGACGATCAGATGCAGAAGGTGTTTGAAGTGTTGGATTTCCCGATTCCACCGTCTGCAAATCTTGATGATTTTGCTGATTCCGACGTCTACCAAATGATTATTTCATTCACGGAAGAGGAAAATTCGAAAATTTTGCCTATCTTTCCGCAGTGTTACGCGCCACGTTGGAGTCCGCTCTTCAGTGACATCATTCCCAACGGTGTCAACAAGATGGTCGGAATCGAGAAAATGATCGAACGTCTTGGCATCACAAAAGATGAGGTGGCTGCGTTCGGAGACGGTGGTAATGATATTGAGATGATTGAATCTGTGGGGTGGGGAATAGCGATGGGCAATGCCTGCGACGAGTTGAAACGAGTGGCGAAATTCACTACGGATGATATCGACAACGATGGCCTTGCAAAAGCTGTCGGCATATTGGTTGAAAAAGGATTGTTAAAATGAAATAAGCCTGAGTGTTTTACATTCAGCATTAATATTTGAGTTTGTTATGGCAAAAGTGATTACAGATAGCAGTTTCACAAGTGAACTGAACGAGAATAAAGTGATGGTGGTGGAAATCGGGGCTCCCGGTTGCGGACCATGCAAGGCATTAAGCAAGACATTGGAGGAGATTGAACCGTCGTACGCAGAAAAAGTGGCTTTCTTCAATGGTGATATGGGCAGTGGCGACGTGGACGACCTTTGCATGGAGTACAGAGTGATGAGTGCTCCGACGTTGCTGATATTCAAAGACGGAGAATTGTCGGAGAAGATGACAGGAGCGGTCAAGAAAGATCAGATTGAGGCCAAACTGAATTCTTTGATTGGATAATGTTTTGACGGGCGTGTCCCGTAAATATTTTAATTAATAATTGTAGTTCCTATGTTTGCATCGAGATAGAAAAAAAGCATTTGAGTTTGTATCTTTGAAAAAGAAACCAAAACAAACTCAAATGCCCATAAATAAACTCGATATGCAAAATAACGAAATCAGATTCAAAGGACAAAACATTT